>Ga0134124_10000100_pt1 | contig 82844 bp, 61 predicted proteins | sample KB304_FD_96880 | JGI IMG/M metagenome (GOLD analysis project Ga0134124, IMG submission 96880) | Terrestrial soil microbial communities without Nitrogen fertilizer from Kellogg Biological Station, Michigan, USA - KB3-0-4 | ecosystem: Environmental > Terrestrial > Soil > Unclassified ...
CAGGGAGATCGCAAACTCGCGGACGAGATGATTGACCGCGGCTTTGCTGACGTCGTAAGCCTCGCTGCCGTGCTTGGGCACGACGGCGTTCGCGGAACTAACCAGCACGATGCTGGCGTTCAGATTTTGCTGCTGCAACAACGCGGCGGCCCCTTCGAGCAAGCGGTGGTTGGCGGTAACGTTGATGTCGAACGTTAGGGCCCACTGCGCATCGGTAATCTGGCCGTCGGCGGAGGACGGGAAAATTGCCGCGCTGTTGACGATGATATCCACACCACCGAAAAAGCCTACGGCCTCGCGCAACGCTTGCTGGACGGCTTGGCGATCGCGAATGTCGATCGCCACGGCGATGGCGGCCTCCTTGCCGGCGATTTTCTGGGCTTCGGTAGATACGGCCCTCGCGGAATCGAGGTCTTTATCGGCAACTATCACATGAGCGCCGCGCTGAGCGGCCAACAACGCGGTTTCGCGACCTATGCCATTCGCGCCACCGACGACAAGGCACACCTGACGGCTAAGCTCCTTTTCCGGCGGCTGGCGGCGAATTTTCGCTTCTTCCAATTGCCAATATTCGATCCGGAAGGCTTCGGACGGCGGTAAGGCGACGTAGTTGGAGTGCACGCTGAACTCGCTGGTCTTGGCCGCCGGACCTGCCTGAGGAAGCACATCGGGTTTTGCTGGGGTTCCGAGCGCGGTAGCGCCTTCCATAACGTGCACGGCATTGGTGTAGAACTCGCCGGTGATGCGCGCTTCGGCCTTGTTCTTGCCGAAGATGAACATGCCAAGGCCCGGAATCAGGACGACGGTGGGATTCGCGTCGCGCATTTTGGGCGAATCCGGTCGCGCGAACGATTCGTAATAGCCGCGATATTCTTCGCGATAACGAGTCAATGCGGAATCGATCTGTTCTTTCAGGCCGCCCAGATCCTGCTTTGGTACCCAGGGAACGAATAGCGGACGAATCTTGGTGCGAATGAAATGATCTGGGCAGCTGGTGCCCAGATGAGAGAGAGCCTTAGCGTCCGCAGAGTTTACGAAGCGCAGTATTTCGGGAAGATCGTTGAAATTGCCGATCAGCCGCTGTCTGGCGGAGACCCGTCCGCGAACGAACGGGAAAATTTGCAGGGCCAGCTCGCTGTGATTGGGCAGGATCGTTGTTTGCGCTCCACCGAAGAGTTGGTTGCCACGCTTTTCGATATGGTCCAGAACAAACTGGCCGATCTGGTCGATGATGGTCAGGGTGTTAAGGTAGCATTCGCGTTGCGTGCGACCCCAGGTGAACAATCCGTGGCCGCCGAGGACGATGCCATCGCAGTCTGGAGTTTGCTTGACCGCGTCTCGCAGCATCATGGCCAGCTCAAATCCGGGTCGCTGCCACGGCAACCAGATCAGCTTGTGCGAAAAGGTGCGGTTGAACTCCTCCATTTTGTCGCGGCCGTTGGCGGCCGCCGCCAAAGCGATGCCCCAGTCCGGGTGCAGGTGATCGACGTGTTCGTAAGGCAAAAACCCATGCAGCGGAGTATCAATGGAGGCCGCGACGGAGTTGTTGCCGAAGGCGCAGAGCGGATACATCTCCACCATCTCGTCTTCGAGTTCTACTCCGCGATAGCGGTTGGTGAGCGAATGCAGTTTGTCCAGATATAGAGTGGCGAATCCTTTGCGCTGGATGCTGCCGATGTCGCCGCCGCTGCCCTTGATCCAGAGAACCGCTTTGCTGGAGGCGTCGAGCGGATCGGAGTCAGTGATTTTTGAACTGGTGTTGCCGCCGCCGAAATTGGTGATGCGCAAATCGGAACCGAGAAGATTCGAACGATAGCGAAGAAGCTCGGCAGGGTCGAGTGACCGTGCGATGCGGTCATCCCATCGATCTTCGAGGTAGCGAAGACGAGGCTGCGTGCTCAAGAGAACTCCCCACAATCGATTTTCAAATCCCCGAGAAGTATATCGCGCCCAGCTGCGCTTCCGGCGGGCATCCGGCTGAGGGTAGACAGGCTTCGCGCGCCGAACATTTCGACAATGCAGCGCTACCTCGGTGAAAGCTTCAGCGTAGCGTGACTTCAAACCGGTAGCTGCCGGCAGGAACCTCGTAGACCTCCTGACCGTTGCTCCCTTTCGAATGAAGTCTGGAATTTTGCGCTAAGGACTTGCCGTCGAGGGTGAACGCTTCCTTACGATCACCGGAAAGTGGGAGCGATCCAGTCGCGTTCGCCGGGATCGTCAATTTCCAGATGGCCTTGTTGGCGGAAATTGACCACGAGGAATGCACGGTGCCGTACGCGGACTCATAAGAAAAATCGAGGCTGCCAAGACGCCGGTCAAACGTTGGATGCAGCAAGATGGTGCGGAAACCGGGATCGCTCGGAGTGGCATCGACTCCCGCGGCATAGCGATAAATCCAATCAGCGACAGCGCCGTAAGCGTAGTGATTGTAGGAATTCATGCTGGGGTCGTTGCGCATCTGGTCGCCATTCCAGCGCTCCCACATAGTGGTGGCGCCATGATCGACGAGGTAGCCCCAGGATGGATACTCAGTATTCAGCAGCAGGCGGTAGGCAACATCGGCGTGGCCGGTATCGGTGAGTGCTGCCAGCAAATAGGGTGTGCCGAGAAATCCCGTGCCCAGGCGCCAGTGATTTGCTTCCAGGCGATCGATCAAACGCTTCGCGGCGGTCTGTCGGAGAGAATCCGGCAGCAAATCCATGTACAGCGCGAGAACGTAGCCGGTCTGCGTTTCCACCGGTTTATCGCTGAGCTTCACCGCGGTACCGGATGCAAAGACCGGTGGTGGCGGCACGCCGCCGACAAAACCGTCCGGCCGAACGAACGCCTGATTGAATGCGGCTTTTATTTTTTTGAAGAGCTCACCGTATTTTTGCTCATCTGCGGTCTTGCCGGTTGCTTGAGCCATCTGCTTCATCAGGGCTACGTCGTAAGCCCAGTATGCCGTGGCGATCAGATCGACCGGAGTAACTCCTTCGGGCGACAGCCAGTCCGCGAATGGAATGCCATAATTTTTTCGCCAGAGAAAGTCAGTGTTGGCTTCCTGTATGGCCACAAGATATTTCTCCATGCCTGACCAATTCTCTTCGATCACTTTCTTGTCGCCGGTCTGAATCCAAGACGTCCAAGGAACAATCACGCCGGCATCGCTCCAACCGGTGCCGTATCCAGGGTTCTGCGTGAGCGTGCCGGGGGCGAAGATGCCGTACATCGGTGTACCGACTTGCGTCCCGCGCAGATCCGCGCTGAATTTCCGCGAGAATGCCGTCAAATCCATGTTGTAGCTGGCGGCGCGCCAAAAGACCTGGGCATCCGCGCTCCAGCCCAGGCGTTCGTCGCGCTGTGGACAGTCCGTGGGAACGCCAACAAAATTCGAGCGCTGCCCCCACAAAATGTTGCTCCAAAGCTGATTCAGCATGGCGCTGCCGGTTTTTAGAGAAGCGGTGAATGGCGCGTCGGTGTGGAATACCACCGCCTGAACGTCTTCGGCTCGTGGCTTGGCCGCGACGCCGGAAATCTCCATGTAGCGGAATCCGTGAAAGGTGAACGCCGGCTGGTACTCCTCGACGCCCTTGCCGGCGAGGATGAAATGATCGGTAGCCTTCGCCGTCCGCAGATTCTCGGTATACAAAGTGCCGTCTGGATTCAGAATTTCGGCAAATCGCAGTTTCACGTCCGTTCCGGCGCGTCCCTGAACGCGGATCCGCGGTACGCCGGAAAGATTCTGGCCAAAATCGAAGATGTAGATACCCGCGGCGGGGTTGGTAATGGCTTTGGCTTGCAGAGATTTTTCGGCGCGGATGGGCTGGAAATATTGCCAGACGATTTCCGGCTCGTGCGGCTGAACGATATCGACGCCTTTCCAACTGTTGTCCGCGAATGAAGCCGTATCCCATCCGGACTGCTCTTTGCGAGCGTCGTAGGTCTCGCCATCATAGATTTCCGCGCTCAGGATTGGAGATATCGCCGCCTCCCAGGACTCGTCGGTAGCGATCCAGTCGATCGAGCCGTCTTTGTATTCGATTCGCAATTGCGCACGAAGCGCGGGGGGCGTGTCACCGTAGTTGTACCCCTGCCGGAACCACTGCAATGGCGTGGAATACCAGCCAGGGGCCAACAACGCCCCGATTGCGTTCTTGCCGGGCTTCAGGTCGGAGGTGACATCGTAGGTCTGATATATGACGCGCTCTCGATAGTCCGTCCAACCAGGCGACAAAATCTGGTCGCCCACGCGGCGGCCATTGAGTGAAAACTTGTAAGCTCCGAGAGCGGTCGCGTAAAGGCGAGCCGACGCGAGCGGCTTGTGAACATCAAACGTGCGGCGCAATGCCTTGACCGCGCCGGTCGGCCATGGATGGCCCGGATTCCCCGTTTCAAACGGAGAAGCCGGCGGAACGAATGGCACCGGCGCCTTCCAGGTGGAATCGTCGAAATCGGGCTGCTGCCAGGAGCCGTTCGCATCCAACGCGGATTTCCAGTGTTCATCACCGCTCTTCACTAGCTGCACGGCGCCGTCGTTGGTCTCGATATACAAAAGCGCATTCATCGGCGTCACACTTAAATTCGTTGACGGACCACGTCGCTCGTTCAAGTAGTGGACGACTTCGATGGCTATCAGGTTCTGGCCGTTGCGGAGTTCAGCGGTCACGTTGCGCGAAGCGTACGTTTTCCATGGCATCTGCTTCCAGGGAGGCAGCGGCTGCGCTTCGAGCACTTGCTTTCCGTTCACCCATGCAGCAGCAGTATCTTGCCCGGTGGCGTACAAGATGGCGCGCCGAACCGGCTTCGCAAGATCGACGTGAAACCGGAAGGCGTGCCGAGGCGCTGTCGTGGGACTGAAATCGGCGACCTCGGGATTGGTGATCCATTGTGCGCCGGACTCGCGGACGCTGCGTAGTTCGGGTTCTTCGTAGCCGATCCACTTTGCCTGCCACGCGCTTTGATGAAGCAGTCCGGTTTCCCACCAGGTGGCATCGTTCGCGGAGTACGGCCTTTTGTCACCATCCCAGGCCAAAACGCGCCAGAAATAGCGTTTGCTGGACTGGAGTGGCGGACCTGCATATACGATGTCATGGGTTTCGGCCGACTCAATACGGCCGCTGTCCCACACATCCGCTTTCCCCGAGCTCAGCATTGCGGATGTCGAAGCGACTTGAATCTGGTACGCAGTCTGCCTGGCGCCGTCACGGGGATCGCGCAATTGCCAGGAGAGTCGCGGATGCTCGGCATCCATGCCGAGCGGCGTAGTGAGCGATTCGCATTGCAGCTTGTCTGGCTTGTTCGTTTGCGCGAAGGCTGATACGGCGAGAATACTGACGCACATTCCCGACAGGACCAGTTTCCGTGCGGAGCGGATCGTGGCACAGCGTGCGGTGAAAGTTCTCATCTCTCGCTCCCGGAAATTTTGCGTGCGTGGACAAAAATCATGAAGGGCCCAGGCATTGGAAATCGCTCGGCACTCTAGCGACTGTTCAGTTCGAGTGTCAATGGCCACGAGGGCTCTAAATCTAGCTCATTTTGTCAGCAGGCCGCGTGCGCGGAGCCAATTGCGGAGCAAAGTTGGCCATTCGCCGGTAGCCGGATCGACAAGGTCCAAACCCACGCCATGTGGCCCCTTCTCGAAGACGTGAAGCTCCGCCGGCACGTCAGCCTTGTGAAGCGCCAGATAGTACGCGACGCTGTTTTCCGGAGGCACCAGGGTGTCTTCGCTGGTGGTGAATAGAAAAGTAGGCGGCGTTTGTGACGTCACGTGCAATTCGTTGGAGAGCTCCTGGCGCAGCGCGGCGTCAGCATTCTCGCCAAGCAAATTCGCCGCCGATCCCTGGTGGGTGTACGACGCGCTCATCGAAATCACCGGATACGCAAGGATCGCAAAATCCGGCCGCGAGCTGCTTCGATCGATCGCATCGGGCGCGCTCGCGTTTCCGGCGTCGAAATGGGTGGAAGCGGTCGCCGCCAGGTGGCCGCCCGCGGAAAATCCCATGATGCCGACGCGGTCGGGCTGAACTCCAAACTCTGCAGCTCGTGTTCGAACTATGCGGATTGCCCGCTGCGCGTCGCCCAGTTCAACGGGATGGTGATACCGCGGCCCCAATCGATATTTCAGGACAAACGCGGTCACACCCATGGCATTCAGCCAACTGGCGATCTGCCGCCCCTCGTGATTGCTGGCCAACATGTGATACGAACCGCCCGGCGCAACGATTACCGCCGTGCGCGTTTCGCTTGGCTTTAACGGAGAGTAGTAGGTGAGCGTGGGCTTGTCTTCGTCGCGATCACCCGCCGCACCGGGCGCGCCGTGTTCCCATAGCGGAAAGGTCTGCGGATCAGAGACGTATCTCGGTTCATTTTTCGCCTGTGCCGCGGCAACCTGCTGCTTGCAGCCGTTGAGGCTCACACCGCCCGCAACGCACAACAAGCCCACAAATGTAGTGCACAATTTTCTCACCCACTCGCTCATTCGCACTCCGAAAGAAGCAGGTCCACGCCCATGACCGGCAGCAAGCCCGGCCGGAAACGCAAGAGGTTACCACTTCTAATCTCGCATTCAGATTGTCTCGGCAAGGCGCGCAAGAGGACGTTTGCGCTTCCATTGGTAATCGCGGCGCAGGAGGGATTGGTGCTTCTTTACCTGGACTTCCAGCTCGCTGAAGGCCTGCTTGCAGGACGCGCGTATGTTCTTGCCGCTGCCCGTGGCGTGCAAGGTCCCCGTTGGCAGCGACAAGTTCAGTGAAAACGAGTGTTCTTCATTGTGCCGGTTCTTGGAAAACACGCCGTGCAACTGGACCAGATCCGGTTCGTAGGTTTTCAACAGCTTGGCCAGTTTCTTCACAAAACGCGAGGTTTCGGCTTCGGCCTCGTCGTGCGCATTGACATGCTTGTAGCTGATCGAGAGTTTCATGAATGCACCTGTAGGGTTGCGTTCTGGAGGGGTGGGCGACGCAGTCTTGTGTGCTGCACCGCATAAGGAGGCAAGCATAGCAACTGGCATTGTCCGCGGCAAAAGATTTCCGCCCCGGACACCACTGATTGACACACCTCGAGGAATGCTCCTAATCTGCCATCCGCGCGAATGACCGCGCTGGATTCTTGTTCCGCTGATGCCGCTTCGTTCCAAATCCAACACGAGTTCCCCGCTCCAGAAGAATGAGCAACCTGTTTCCCTGATCGCCCCAATTTCGGGTGGAGCGAAGGGCAGAAGCGCCATTCGCATTGGTCCCGCAGGCTGGTCGTATCCGGATTGGTCCGGGTACGTCTATCCCTCGAAGCGCCCCAAGGGATTTCACGAAGCAACATTTCTGGCGCGGTTCTTTGACACCATTGAGATTAATACTTCGTTTTACGCGCCGATGCGCGCGGACCACGCCAGACAATGGATCGATCGCGTGTCAGCGAACCCGCAATTCCGGTTTACGGCCAAGCTCTGGCAGAAATTCACCCACGACGCGATTGTTGCGCCTTCCGTCATAACTCCGGCGGACGAACACGCGGTGCGCGAAGGTTTCGATGTGCTGCATCAGGCCGGGAAACTCGGGGCGGTGCTGCTGCAATTCCCTTTCTCCTTTCACCGCGACGAAGAAACTACAGCGTATCTCGAAGGTCTGCTTCGGCGATTTTCCGAATACCCTCTGGCCGTGGAAGTGCGCCACGCTTCCTGGAACGACGACGAAATCCTCGCCATCCTTCGCGAACATCGCGCGGCGTTCTGCAACATTGATCAGCCGGTCATCGGCAGGTCTATCGAGCCCGGCGCAGAGGTCACAGCGCCGATCGGATACGTGCGCTTGCACGGACGGCGCTACGATACCTGGTTCAGCGATGATGCCACGGTTCCTTCCTACGAGCGCTACAACTACCTTTATTCGCCCGAAGAGCTGACGCCATGGGCGGAACGCATCGAGAAGGTCGCCGAGCGAGCGCGGGACGTCTTCGTGGTGACCAACAACCACTACCTCGGCAAGGGCGTGGTGAATGCGCTGCAACTGATTAGCTTGCTTACCAAATCGAAGGTAGACGTGCCCGATCCATTGCGGCGGCGATACCCGGAACTGGAAGCCATCGCCAGCCACCCGCCCGAAATACCCACACTTTTTTCGTAAGAGCATGACAAAGGGCAGACGATGACACCTACAGAATCGGTCGGCAATTCAGCAGCAGCTCCGCAGAAACGCGCGCTGGAGGGGCTGCGCGTGATGGATTTCTCGCATGCCCTGGCTGGGCCTTACTGCACCTTGCTACTAGCGGAATACGGAGCGGAGGTCTACAAGCTGGAAGCGCCGCAAGGGGGCGAATTGAGCCGCGGGTGGGGTCCACCGTTCGCGGGCGGACAAGCTTCCTTTTTTCTAGGGCTCAATCGAGGTAAACGCGGTATCTCGATCGATCTAAAGCGACCCGAAGGCATCGATCTTTGTTTGCAATTGCTCGACAGAATGGACGTGGTTGTCGAAAATTTCCGGCCGGGCACCATGGATCGCCTGGGCCTTGGTTACGACACGGTTCGCAAACGGAACCCTCGCGCGATCTATTGTTCGATCTCCGGCTACGGACAGAACGGACCCTCCAGGGATGAGGCCGCCATGGATCTGGTTGTGGAGTGTTCCAGCGGATTCATGAGCATTACGGGAACCGAGGATGGCGAGCAGGTGCGCAGCGGTTACGCCGTCGCGGACATTAATGCCGGCTTGTTCGCGTCCATCGGCATTCTCATGGCCGTCCAGCACCGGGACCGCTCCGGAGAGGGCCAGTTTGTCGACGTCTCCATGTTCGACGGCATGATCTCGGCGATGAGCTCGAACTTCATGGCGTATCTTGGTTCGGGTCGCGTGCCACGTCCAATGGGCAGCGCTTTCCCAACGGTTGTGCCTTATCGCGTGTTTCACGCCAGCGACCGAGTCTTCTCGCTGGCGGTAGGAAGCGAGAAATTGTGGCTGGAATTCTGTGCCGCGATCGGCCATCCGGAGTTGGGCAAACATGCGGACTATGCGAGTAACGCGCTGAGGATTCAAAATCGACACGCACTGGAATCGAAGCTGGAAACGATTTTTCGAGAACGAACCGCAGCAGAGTGGATTGCCGTGCTGGGGACGGCAGGAATTCCCTGCAGCCTGGTGCTAACGTTTGACGAGGTGGTGGAGCATCCGCAGGCAGCGTTCCGCGAAATGTTTCCGTGGATGCAGCATCCCACCGCCGGACGCCATCGCGTTACAGGATCGCCAGTGAAAATGTCAGAGACCCCAGGCACGCCGACAACTGCGGCGCCCTTGGTCGGGCAACACACGGCGGAAGCACTTTCGCAATTGCTGGGCATGACCACCGGCAAAATCGATCGCTTGATTTTGGATGGTATTATCCCGCGTCCGCAGGAACGTGAAGGCGACGTCACGCCTCAAGGCCGCTCGGGCCAAGCCGAAAGGCGCCTCGGCCCTCGAATAGTTACGTAATTGGGAGATATTCCAGATAATTATCTGATTTAGGGTATTGTCATTTTCGGGTGAGCTGTACTTCCAGGCAGGTATGCGGGTGCTTAGGGGGGTGAAAGAATTGTGATACAAGCAGGAATACGCGAGCAGGCTTCCCTGGGTCGGTCCAACGAAGCAGGAAGTGCAGGCCAATGCAGCGGTGGTCAAAATGGCAACTGGCGGCGGTCGCCGGTTTACTGGCGGCCTACACCGTCGTGTCTCTGACGAGCAAGCCGGGGTCTGCCCTAACCACCATTTCCGACACCACCGGGGCGGCTTTATGGCTGATTTGCACGGGAGTGATGCTATGGGCCGGGTATTGCAACCAGGGTCGCACGCGGTGGTTTTGGTTTCTGCTGGCGGGCGGAGCGGCCATGGTGGGATCGAACTTCGTGGCGTGGTTCTACTACGAAGTGATCACGGGAAAATCGACGCCGGATCCGTTCTGGGCTGACATACCTCTCTTTCTCCAGCCGGTACCGATGATGGCAGCAGCGGCGATGCGCCCCGGGTCCACGCAGAGGCAGCAGAAATTCCACCTGACAACCCTGAACTTCCTGGTGCTGCTCCTGTGGTGGCTGTTCATGTACATGTTCCTCGTGTACCCCAACGAGTTCATCCTCCCAAATAAGGTCGCGTTCAACGTCTACTACTACGCGCTGTTCATTCTGGAATTCTCCGTTTTCCTCGCGATACTCGGCGGTATGGCGCTGGTGGCTCAAGGGGCGTGGCGCAGGATTTACTGGCAACTGTTCGGCGCGAGCGGTTTCTACCTGCTGACGTATACGTGGCTGAACGCTGCGCTACTCGATGAGAAGTACTACAGCGGAAGTCTGTACGACGTACCGGACTACGCGGCAATCTGCTGGTTCATCCTGATTGCAGTCGCGGCACGCAATGTCCCTTCAGAACCGTTGGGCGAGAACCCACGGGAACGCAGTGGAGACGTTTCGGGTGCGCTGGCTGCATTGGCGGTGCTGTCCGTACCGATCGTGGGGCTATGCGAATTGTTTCTGGATCCTCACGCCCATGAGCTCAGATCTTATCGAGTCTCGGTTGCCATGATCAGCATCCTGTTGTTGGGTATTTGCGTGTTTTTGCGGCAGATGCTGATGGCGCGAGAAATGCGGCGACTGCTGGTGGAATCGAAAGAAAACCTCGCCAATCTCCAAAACGCCCAAAAGGAACTGGTACAGAAGGAGAGGCTGGCGGGAGTGGGCCAACTGGTTGCGGGAGTCGCGCACGAAATGAACAACCCGCTCACGGCGGTAATTGGGTATTCCGACCTACTGGTGGAGCAAGCAGCAAACGAAAACGCACGACAAAAACTACAGAAGCTGGGCACTGAAGCAAGGCGCATCAAAAAGATCATCGACAACCTGCTGAACTTTGCGCGGCCGCAGACCGAAGGCCGAAGATCGCTCGACATTGGCGAACTGGTTCAGGAATCGCTGATGCTGTGCGAGTTCCAGATGCGCAAGGCAGGCGTCGCCGTCGAGTTGGACTTTGCGCCGGGCTTGCCGCGGATTGAGGTAAACGGAGGCCAGTTCAAGCAGGTGTTTGTGAACCTGTTTACGAATTGCGCGAACGCGCTGGAAGCCTCGAACGAAAAAAGGGTTCGCGTAGAGGGACGGTTCGAAAACGGCAAAGTCATGGTGCGATTCAAAGACTCTGGCCCAGGATTTAAGGATCTGAGCCGGGCGTTCGATCCGTTTTACACCACAAGACCCGTCGGGCAAGGCACTGGGTTGGGATTGAGCATGTGTTACGGGACCGTCAAGGAACACAACAGCACGATCTACGCCGAGAATTTGGAGCCCCATGGAGCCGCCGTGACCATCGAGATGCCCGCGGCATAGCCTGCCCGTTATCCGCGTATCTTCTTGATGCCTTTCCTCCGGGACGGGCGCGACGTCCACACTCGATGTCATGGGCAGCGCAGACAAATGTAGCCGCCGCCCTCATGCAGGATTGATCCCGTAACAAAGACCACTCTGACCCTTTGGTTGCCTTCCCAACCAAAATCAGAGCTGCTATCGACCTTCAAAACGAAGGCCGCACACTGGTTGCAACTCCTTGGATTTGTTGTCAGTGCAAAAGGCGGCACGCGTCGGCCCTTGCGCGGGGAGGTGATTCCAACTGTGCGGCAGGAGACTCAGGCCCATGTCCGAGCCCGAAGAAGTGCGAGTGCAAGCAACGCCGGGCGCCGAGCGGCGGCGCGTACCGCGCTTTCCCTTCGTTGCCAACGCTGAAATTGTGGACAACAATTCGAAAGCGCGGATGAACGCGCGCGTCAGCGAGCTGAGCCTTTACGGCTGCTACGTGAACACCATCAATCCACTACCAAAGGGCGCCAGCGTATTCATCAAGATTTTTACCGCCGTCGATTTCATCGAAGCGAATGCCATGGTCGCGTATGTGCACCCCAATTTGGGGATGGGAATTACCTTCTTCAATGTGAGCGCCCATTTCCTCCCTATCCTGCAGGTATGGCTGATGAGGGCGATGCGGGAGATGAAGGCAAACGGTGAATAGTGTTCCGCGAACCGATCGGATACGGCAAACTTTGACGCGATGCATCGTTGGCTTTGAATAGACTTTCCGTCCAAGTCCACAGCAGGATGGTGAGCCGCAGCACCTCTTGCGTCCAACTGCGTGCAAGTCTCCAGCGTTCTTTTTTTTCTCAATCTCCTATGTGCGCTTCCCGCGAACCCGCGCTGTTTCTCTGGGAGTCGCCTTTTCGCTATCATCGAGATGCGACAATTAGTGGAGGGGACATGCGGGGAAAGACGATAGTGGCCGGCGGTTGCCGTGTAACGACTCTTGCGCTCTGCGGACTGGCGTCGCTGATATTTGCTGCGTGGCCGGCCGGCGCGGCGCGCGAAAAGCAACTGGGCACGGGATCAGCGGCCAAAACGGTGGCCGCCCAAACAGAAAAACTGCCCAGCATCGCCTTTGAAAAATACAAATTGAAGAATGGCCTCGAAGTCATCCTGTCGGAGGATCACGCCCTGCCATTGGTCTCCGTCAACGTGTGGTATCACGTGGGCCCGGCGTACGAGGCCCCAGGCCGGACCGGATTTGCGCACCTGTTCGAGCACATGATGTTCCAGGGATCGGAGCATGTTGGTCCAAAGGCGCATATCCGCTACCTGGAGTCCGCCGGCGCCACCGGAATCAACGGCACCACCAGTTTTGATCGCACCAACTATTTCGAGACCGTTCCATCCAATCAGTTGGAACTCGCGCTTTGGCTGGAAAGCGATCGCATGGGCTACCTGCTGCCAACCCTTGACCAGGCCAAGCTCACCAACCAGCGAGATGTGGTGCGCAACGAGCGCCGCCAAACCCACGAGAACGCGCCCTATGGCGTGGTGCAAGAGTCGCTGTTCCACGAACTTTTCCCCAAGCAACATCCTTATTATGGGGAAGTCATCGGCTCTCATGCCGATATCGAAGCGGCGCGCCTCAAGGATGTCCGCGAGTTCTTCAGGCAATATTACACGCCGAACAATGCCAGCCTGAGCATCGCCGGCGATTTCGATCCCAAAACCATCAAAGCGCAGATTGAAAAATATTTCGGCAGCATTGCCCAAGGTCCGCCCGTACCTAAACTGGATGTGAAAACCCCGCCGATCACTTCGGAAAGGCGCGAGACCGTGACCGATACGGTGGAGCTCCCCAAAGTGATCATGGCCTGGTTCGGCCCCTCGTTCCTTACCCAGGGCGACGCCGAAAACGACGTATTGATGCAGATCCTCGGCGGCGGGAAGACCAGCCGCCTCTACCAGACCTTGGTTCATGACAAACAAATCGCCCAGGACGTTAGCGCCTACAACCAGTCGATGATGCTGACCTCCTTGGTTATGATCGAGGCCACCGCCCGCCCAGGAGTAAAGCCCGAAGATCTCGAGAAGGCCATCGATGCAGTTCTGTCGGAATTCCGTGACAAAGGCCCCACCCAGGCGGAAGTCGACCGCGCACGCAACGGCGTGCAAACCCAGATGGTCGAGCAACTCCAGAGTACCGGGCGAGTCGCCGACCTGCTGAACACCTACAATCATTTTCTCCACGATCCAGGATTCTTGCAGAAAGACTTCGAGCGCTACGAAAAGGTCAGCGTCGCCGACGTCAAGAAGCGAGCACAGTCGGAATTAACCACCAACGCCCGAGCGGTCGTTTACGGCGTGCCCGGAAAGAAAAATCTCAACGATGTGCCCAAGACGCCCGCGGATCAGGAAACGGCCGAGAGCCCAGCGCCAGGCGGCTCTCCGGAAGAAGCGTGGCGCGCGAAGGCACCCGCACCCGGCCCTGCGCCAAAACTGATGCTCCCCGTGGCGAAGGTCTTCAAGCTGCAGAATGGGCTTACCGTGTACCTGATTGAACGCCACAAGCTGCCCCTGGTCTCGGCGCAACTCGTGGTAACCGGCGGAAATGCCGTGAATCCGCCGGACAAGCCGGGCCTCGCGTCCTTTGCCGCCGACATGTTGAACGAAGGCACCACAAGAATGTCTTCGCTGCAATTCGCATCCGCCGTCGAGCAACTAGGCGCGAGCATCAATTCGGAGGCCAGTGAAGACTCTTCCTCCCTGGCACTGGAAACGCTCATCAAGAATGACGACGCCGCGTTCGCATTGTTTTCCGATGCCGCGTTGCATCCGGCCTTTGCTGCCGACGAAATCGAGCGCGTACGCAGCAGCCGCATTACCGCTCTCCTCCAGCAAAAAGATTCACCCCAAGCCCTCGTTGGCCAGATCTACTCCAAAGTCTTGTTCGGCAATGGCCCTTATGGCTTCACGCCGCTGGGCACCGAAGAAGCGACCAAATCCACCACACGGGAAGATCTCGCCGGGCTGTGGAAGAAGACTGCCGTGCCCTCTAACTCCGCGCTGGTCATCGCCGGTGACTTCACCGAGAATCAGGCACGCGGACTGGCGCAGAAATATTTTGGCACCTGGAGCGGAGATGGCTTCACCGCTCCAATCCCAAAGGCTCCTGCTCCGCCCTCGCCCGCGGTCTATGTCTCCGACAAGCCCGGGTCTCCGCAAACCATGTTGTTCGCTGTCGGCGTTGGCGCCGCGCGCACTACGCCCGATTTTGCGCCGCTTACGGTCATGAACACTATCTTCGGCGGCTTGTTTTCCAGCCGGCTGAACATGAACCTTCGTGAACAACACGGCTACACCTACGGGGCGCGATCGCGATTCGACTATCGCCGCGGGGTGGGCTCCTTTTGGGCCGCTGCTCCGGTCAAAACTGCAGACACCGGTGCAGCTACCCAGGAAATCTTCAGCGAGTTGAAGAAAATGGCTGGCGGAGACGTCACCGCCGAAGAGCTGAAACTGGCCAAGGACAATTACAACCAGTCCCTCGTCGGACGATTTCAGACCACGCAGCAACTCGCCGGCACCTTTGCAGCCCTGCATATGTTTGGATTGCCGGCGGACTATTTTGAAAAGCTCCCGCCAACGATCGAAGTGGTAAGTGCAGCGGATGTGCACCGGGTTGCGCAGAAATACATCGATTCGGCGCACATGTTCGTCGTGGCCGTCGGCGATCGCGCAAAGATCGAGCCGGAGCTCGCGAAACTCAACATCGGGACAGTCCAGGTAGCAGCGCAGTAAGCCGATCACACACCGGTCATTGCTCAAAAACAAATCGGGCCAGCCTGACAAAATCTCCGGCTGGCCCGATACGCCTTAGTGCTGGTTCCGTCTAGTGCCAGTTCCCGCTAGTGATCGTCGCCGTCATTGTCGCGGTCATCGTTCGAGTGGTTGTCCTTGGCATCCTTTATCGTGCCGGTGATCGCGATCCAGGGTCCGGGCGCAGCGGTCGGAGTATTGTTGGTCCCCGTGACTCGAATCAATACGACCGGGCCGAAACACGGCGAAGGCAGTGTCAGTCGGTCGCTGATCTCCGCATTGCCCTGCGCGGACAGATTGACGGACTTGCTTGTGGCCGCCACCGCGTCCGAGCACACTACACTCGCGGCGACCTGCGTAACCGGGCCGGTCGTGCCGGTGCTCGGCAGCAGCAGCCCGCGCACATCCACGCGCAGTCGCCCGCCATCCGTAAGAATCGCGGAGCCATGGCGCACCACCCATGGCGCGCCCGCACTGGCCTCGCCACCAACAGTAACCCCAGGATTAGAACCCACGACCGGCGAGAAAAATACGAGCTCCCCTGCCAGTGTGCCGACCGCGAACAGGGCGGTCAGCATGCAGGCGAGGACAGTTGTTGAGACCGTGATGCGTTTCATAGTTGGACATCCCCTCATTTTCAGAATGGTGCGAGGCAAACCAGACCCTCGCGGAGACCAGCAAAGCCGGCTCTGAATGAAAACGCTTTAAGACCTATGCGAGAGCGCATTCAATCTGCAAACGAGAGTAGAAGGGCGCGAGAACGCCGTTGTCTTGCATGGGTAAAAAGAATGTCCCGCTTGTGTGGGTGGTTTTTCATCCAGCAACGTTTGTGCTTGACGAATGCGGGCCGGGCCGTTTGTGAGTCGATGTTTTCACCAAACGCTTGCCGGCGCGGCGCTTTTCAGCGGCAATCGACTTGGGATCGATCAGCCACTGCGCTTTGCCGGGACGCTTGGCTTGCTTTTGCTTGGATCCGGACAGCCGCCCGATACTAAGCAACCGGCAGACTTCGGCACTGGTGGTATCCATCATGGCTGCGGCTTGCTGCGCAGTCAGCCAGCGGTAATTGTTTGCGGACATGGAACGAACTCCTGTGCGGGACGCAAATCTTGAGGTCACTTTAGCGGTAGGTTACTGGTTCTGGCAATAAGGCAAACACCTAAGGTGAACACCTGAGGGCGCTGCAGCCAGCAAAACGCGAGGGGGTGTTTTTGCCGACGCGAAAATTCTAATTATTTCTTGAACAGATCTTCAAACGCTTGGCGGGCGTCGTTGGGGCGTGGCGGAGCCGCCGCGGCGGGTGCCGCTGATTTCTGGGCATAAGATGTCGGCGCCGTATCCTTTTCCACCGTCGTCCTAAATTCGTAAAAGGTGCAGTTGTTGCGGGCGTCTTTCGGTGAGATTCGCTCTGGAACCGGTTGCGTGCACTCGAATTGCGCGCCGGTATCAAAAAATCGGCACTGTTTGCAACAATGCAGCTCGAAATTGCACTTGGGACATTTGCCGTTGGGATCGAAACCGGAGGCGAGGACTGCACCGCAGTTGGAGCAGCGGGCCCGAGTCACTGTACCGACCATCCGCGGCGTCCGTGGCCCGAATTGATCGGCACCCCGCGGTCCGCCTTGCGGCGGCTTGCGCTCGTGCGACCTTTGCTTCTTATCGTCTTTTTCCGCATCGCGGTACCCGCGATGGCTATACTTTCGGTCCACAAACGCCTCCGTCCATCAGCCCTGGCGGACTGCCACTGTAAACCCGTGTTTTTGCGCACAAACTCGCGCTCACCGTGGCTTTTTACAACCGGATTGCTACACTCGACCGCTAGCGCTATCTTCCCCAGAGTTTACGAATCAAGTCAGGTTTGCCGACGCATCGAGCAGGAGATGGGACATCTATGTTTGTAGTCCTCTGGGAGTTCGAAGTCAAGCCCGGTTGCGAAGATCGCTTTGAAAGAGTCTACGGCCCGGATGGCGACTGGGCATCCCTTTTTCGACGCGACGCTCATTACGTGCGAACAGACTTGCTGCTCGATTTGAGCCGGCGCGGCGTGTATCTCACTGCCGATTACTGGCGTTCTCATGCGGCCTATCAAGCGTTTCTTACCGCGCAGGAAGCCGAGTACGAAAGGTTAGACGCCTCAAACCAGGAGTTGACTGCAAACGAGCGTAAAATCGGCGCTTTCGAGCCGGTCGAAATCGCTGGATCAGCGCCGGCTGCGAGCCAATAGTGAGACCAGCGGATCAACTTTCAGATCCGGCTGCAGCAACGTTTGCGGTGTCCCGGCGGCCCTGAGAATCGCTTCCGCAGCCAGATACCCGCTGCGCACCGCTCCTTCCATTGTTGCCGGCCACCCGGTGTCGGTCCAATCTCCAGCCAAAAACATGTTGCGAATCCGCGTTTGCTGTTTGGGACGCCAGCGATCGACGCCAGGTTCGGGCGAAAAAGTGGCCGCAGCTTCTTTGATGACCGTGGCCTTGACGAGGTTGGCCTCGCGAGCGGCCGGGAGGGCGTGGCGGACTTCGCGAAGGCACTCGTCGATGATTTCCTGGCGCGGCTTCTGCAGCAGCTCGTGAGAGGCACTGATGACCAGTTGGAGATACTGGGCGTTCTTGGGCGCATCCGCTACGCCACCGCCTGCGTTTCCAGTTCCGTTGCTCGAACGATGCAGGGCGCTCTTGTTGAAGATCCACTGCGTGGTAGTGTCCAGCAGGCTGAGAAAAGGCTCGGTCATCACCTGGCGATCGAACCAGAAATGCACCCCGGTAATCGGAGCGTCCTTGATGTGGCTTAGGCCGCCCAGCGAGGGATCCAGTTGTTTGGCTTCGGCAGGCAACAGCTCGTCCATCGTGTCGTGCGGCAGCGCGAAGACGTAGGCGTCGGCGGATTCATGGCGGTTGTTGTCGAACGCCACGGCAGCGATCTCGCCGTCTTCCATCGCGATTTTGCGCAGCGGCGAACGCAGTGTTACTTCCCCGCCCTTTTGTACGATGGCGGCGCGGCAGCCGTTGTAAAGATCGGCGAGCGCAACCTGCGGCACACCCATGCGCGAGCCGTTGCGATTCGAAAGCACCGCCTTCCAGAAAACCTGCACGCCATAACGCGCGTCGATGCGGTCGAGTTCCTCGGAAAGCGCGCTGACCAGCACCGTGCGCCAGAACCGGCCGATGGCCGCGGGCGTCTGCTTGCGGCGGCGCAGCCATTCCAGCATCGAGATGCCACCCGGCTCGTCGAGATCTCGAGGATGGCCGCCACTGAACAGAATGTCGGAAAAAGCTCGCGCGATGCACAGCTTGTCTTTGAGCGCCAGCGGAGAAAATGTCAGAAACGAGCTGGTCATGTGAAACGGCGCCGGAAACATGCCCGGAGACATTTCACCCCGGCGTCCCTGGGGATCAAGAAGCAACAGCCCGTCGAAAAATTTGATTTTGTCCGCGGCGCCCACGCGACGGTAGAAATCTTCCAGGTTGGTGCAGCACCCAAAGGTGACGTGCTGGCAATTGTCGACGTGTTCGCCGTCAGGCAACACGTAGGAAGTGGCCCGGCCGCCCAGGAAGGGACGCTGCTCGAACAGCCGTACGCGCCAGCCCGCTTCAGCCAGCGCGACGCCGGCCGCCAGCCCCGCCAGCCCGCCGCCGATCACGATCACGCTTTTCAAGGATGTTCTCTTCCGTCACGCGCCCAAACCGCGCCTGCGCGATGAACAGCATTTTCTCCGCGCGCGAAAGTCGCACGCGATCACCGAACACAGCAAAATCCAGCGCCTCGATACGCGTCAGCAACGCGCTATAGGTATGGGTCAGCAACCACAGCGCCCCGCGGCTTTCTCGATCGATCATCCCCAGCAGCTCTGCGCCTTCTTCATAAAATTGCCACGCGCGATCGGCTTCAAATCGCAACAGCTCCCGGACGCCGAGTGTCGCTTCGTTGCGGCCAAAATCTACGGGAGAAACGCCATAGCGAACCAGATCTTCTTCCGGCAGGTATACGCGCCCCACCGCATAGTCGTCGTGAACATCGCGGATAATGTTCGTCAGTTGAAACGCCAAACCAAGCTTTTCCGCCAAATCCAAAGCCCGCGAATCGTGAAATCCGAAAACATGCGTACACGTGAGGCCCACCGTGCCCGCGACTCGATAGCAATATTCGCGCAACCGGTCGAAGGTCGGATAGCTCTGCACCGTCAAATCCATCTCCGCGCCGGAGATCAGGTCGTGCAGATACCGTGCCGGCATGTTGTACCGGCGCATCGTGTCGACCAAAGCGGGCAGCACCTCGGCGGCTCCAGCCGGCAGGATCGCTCCCTTTTCCCCCGAGCCGTTCACCGCGTCGTCCAGCGCCGTTCGCCATTTGGCCAGACCGCGCCGCTTCGTCGCCAGATCGTCACTTTCGTCAGCCACGTCGTCAATGAGCCTCATGAAGGCGTATAGCGCCGCTAACCCGTCGCGCTTTGCTTTCGGCAACAGGAAAAATGCGTAGTAGAAGTTGCTGCGGGCGTTGCGCGCAACGTTGTGGCAGGCCTCGTAGGATCGCGCAGTGTCAGATCCCGCCGCGGGAGAAACACCGGCATCCGGAGGTGATGTTTGCGATGAAATCTTGGTCGCGAGATGCGCCACCAATGAACGGCCCAGCAGACGCGCCTGCTTTCCTTTGCTGATCGACGGCCGCTGGTGCAACGTGTCGTATCCCTGGGCCTCGATTGCGTCCAGCACCGCCAAACCGCCGCGGCTGAACATTTCCAGATCGATGCTGAGCCGGCCGTCCACCATCTTCGCCAGCGGCATTCCTTTCGCGAACAATTCACGTGAGCGCTCGATCAAGTCCTTCATCAACTGCACGTAGCGCTCATCAAACCGCCGCTCGACAATGTCTTCTTCGCTGAGCCCTTGGGCCGCCGCAGCATCCAGCGGGATGTATATGCGGCCCTTCTCCAGATCCCGCGAGACATCCTGCCAGAAATTTGCCACCTGCAGGGCCGTACACGTCGCATCCGAAAGCCGCTGCCGTTCTTCATCCCGATAGCCGCACAAATACAGCACCAGGCGCCCCACCGGGTTCGCCGAGTACCTGCAATAATCAAGAACCGCATCCCACGTCGGATAGCGCTTGACGGTCTGGTCTTGTCGAAAGGCCTTCAACAGATCGGCAAACGGCTGCTTGGGAATGTCCTTCGCGACTACAGTTTCCCGAAGCGCCACAAATACCGCATGCGACGGCGCTCCGGCATAACAAGCATCCAGTTCGCGCTCCCACCAATCCAGCAGCTCCAGGGCCCGGTTGGTATCCGGGATTTCGTCACCGAGATCATCCGCCCACCGGCAGTATGCATAGACGTTGTAAAAATGCTGGTGCAGTTCCTTGGGCACCAGCCAGGAAACCACATTGAAATTTTCGTAGTGATGCGTGGCCAGCCAGCGCGAGTATTGCTGCGCCGCTTCGGGCGTGCAGCCGGCGCCGGGAACATTCCCTGCGAGTTCGAGTTCAGCGGGACGCAGCATGGCTCAAGAGACGAAACACAATTCCTTAGGGCTGGAGCCCAACCTGGATTTGGCTGCTGATGTCGAGGCTAAAGCTCCGGCCCGGCTCAACTTCACGGCCGGACGGCAAGCTTGATTTCGCCGCTGCGCGATTTCATGCGTTCGAATGCCTGCGGCAGCTCTGCGAGGGTGATTTCTTCGGTGACAAAATCGTGCGCCAGGATGTCGCCTCGCCGGATCGCTTCCATGGCTTCGCGAATAAATCGCGGTGTATGGTGAAACGTGGAGATGATCTTGATCTCCGAATAGTGAATCGCTGCGGGCTCGATTTCCACGTGCGTTCCGGAAGGCAGGCCGCTGAAGAAATTAACGACTCCACCTCGGCGCACCATCGCCAGCGCCTGCTTCCAGGTCGCCGGATTCCCTGCCGCCTCCACCACCGAGTCCGCTCCGCGCCGGTCTTCGGTCAAATCCCGAACGGCCTCCACAACATCCGCGGTACGAGTAACGTCAATCGTCGCCACCGCTCCCAATCGCCGCGCTAGCTCCAGCGGCGCTTCACGCCGAGCCACCGCAATCACGCGAACCCCGCGACGCGACAGCATGCGCACAAACTTCAGCCCGATTGGACCGCAGCCAATGACCACCGCGGTATCGCCGGTGCGCACTTCCATTTCGTGAATGCCGCGCAGCACGCAGGCCAGCGGCTCCACCAGTGCCGCGCTGCCGTCGTCCACCGAATGCGGCACTTCCAGCATGTTCTCCATCACGATGCGCGCTGGAATCCGCAGAAACTCCGCGTACGCACCGTTGTTGAACAGCAAATCTTCGCAGAGATTCTCTTGCCCCCGGCGGCAGTGATAACACCGCAGGCAGGGCGCCGAATTCGCGGCGATCACGCGCATCCCGATGCGCCACCGCGCGTCCACGCGCTTTCCCACCGCGGCGATCTCGCCCACCACCTCGTGCCCAAACACCGCCGGCGGCTGGATCATCTTGGCGTGATACCCGCGCTGCCAAACCTTCAGGTCCGTGCCATCGGTCAATGCCAGACGCACCCGCAGCAAAACCTCATCCGCCGTCACCGTTGGCACATCAATCTTCTCGATGCGCAGGTCTTCGCTGCCATACAGCACCGCCGCTGTCATTTTCCCCGGAAAAACAGCGCGTACGACCGCAGCTGCCTGCTCGGCGATAAAGTCCGTCTTTTTGGTGGTGGTGGCTCTCATGCGTGTGTGATCAGAATCTTCAAAGACTCGGCCGTGGGCCGCGCCGCCAGTTCCAGCGCCTCCTGGATTCTATCCAGTGGGAACCGGTGGGTTACGATTTCCATCACCGGGAGTTTCCGCAGCAGCACTAATTCCGCCGCTGCCTCTTGGATGTCCACCGCCGCGCTGTAACTACCCAGGATTTCTTTCTCGTCGATCCCTACAGCAGATGCGGGGAACTCGATTCGCGTCACAGGGTCATTGGCGGCAAACAGGAGCACTCGCCCCCCAGGCCGCGCTGCCGCCAGCGCGTCCTGCACCACCGCAGGGTGAGCTACAGCTACCAGTACCGCGTCCGCCCCTCGACCTTCCGTGCGGGCCTTAATCTGGTCTATAAGCTTACCATTGCTGGGGTCAAATGCCTCCATCGCCCCCAGGGTCAGACTCTTGGCCCGGCGCTCCGCCATCGGATCGCTGGTAAGCAGCCGGTCGGTCTCCAGCTTGGCCACCATCAGCAACTGCAACCCGATCGGCCCGCAGCCCAGGATTAGGACGTTCTCACCTTTCTCGACTCGTGCCTTCTGCACCGCCTTCACAATCGTGTTGATCGGCTCGATAAACGTGGCTTCCTCGAAGCTCACGTTGTCCGGCAGCGCCACGATGCCCCGCTCGGCCACCCAGGGCATCGCCTTCACGTATTCGCCAAACCCTCCGCCATTGGGCGTAAATCCACCCGTCAACCCAGTCGTCTTGTACTGCTTGCATTGAGAAAACGACCGCTTCTGGCAATAGAAGCAGGTCCCGCATGGGGTATGGTGGAAACTCATCACCCGGTCGCCGGGCTTCCATTTCGTCACGCCCGCTCCGACCGCCACCACCGTCCCCGCCAGCTCGTGCCCCAGAATCTGCGGCGGCTCTACATACCGCTGGAAGATTTTCTTGATGTCCGTGCCGCAAATCCCGCAAGCCGCGACCTTGATGAGCACTTCCCGGTCGCCAACCTCAGGCACCGCCACTTCCTCAACCCGCACAATCCCCTTCTCGCGGTAGACCCCGGCCCGCATCGTCTTGGGAATGGGGCCGAGCACCGTGCTCCTTTCAAAAACTGCGCCCGTGCCGCTCATCGCGCCGCGACCTCTTGCACTTCCGGCGGAGGCCATCCGTGGGTGCTGAAGGAAAGCTTCTTGATGAATGCCTCCAGGAAATTTGCCAGCGCCTCCGCTGCGGTACTGCTCTCGCGCCCCAAACGGATCAACGCGGGCAACTGCAGAGGGTGCCGCACGATCTGCCGCACCACGCCGCCAACACTCACGTTACCGTCCGCATCCACCATCGTTTCCATCCGGATGGGCAAATCGCGCTTCGTGGTGTCTGAGATTACTCGAATCGCGACGACCGGCAATTGATGGGCATAGGAAGCTGCAGCGATCGCAAAACTTTCCATTTCCACCGCACCCGCAAATGGTGCGAGCTGAGCTTTTTCTTCAACAGTACGCACCACGTGGTCGCAGGTCAAAAACAGCTTCACCTGTTTCGCGCCGTCATCTCTGGCCGCATACACAAGGTTTCGGCTGCACTGCAAAGTCTTAGCTTTGCCCAGTTGCTGTAGCGCATCGGCCACCAGGATGTCACCAACGGCCGATGTGTCGCCGAGCGCTCCGGCAAATCCCGAGGAAATGCAAAATTGGTAGGGCTGCTTCATTACCGCGTCCGCCACCCTTGCGGCGTTCTCCATGCCCATCCCGGTCACTACAAAATGAACTTGCGCGCGCCCGATCTGCGCCTTGTAAACGTCGATCCCGTCGACGCTCAGCCGTTCCAGGCCGCGCAACTTGCGCCACGGCGCTAACTCAGCTTCCACCGCGAATGTAACAAGTACCCGCATGGATCAATCAGATGCACCTTCTGGCTTGCACGCTGTAATCACAGAATCGCTCTAAGCCGCAGCGTGCACAATCCGCCTCGCGCGTCGCGCCTTCACGTACCCATTTGCTTCATACCAGCGCACCGCACGATCGAGCGCAGCCGCCACCGACCCGGCCTTGAACCCCAATTCCTTCTGCGCGCGCGAACAATCGACAAACATCATATGCTGCGCAATCTTCACGCCTTCAATGGTAATTCCCGGCTCCTTGCCGATCATGCGCGAAAAAATCGTGCTCGCGTACGCAGCCCCCAGCGCCACGCCATGCGGAATCTTCAGTGACGGCGCGCGCAGCCCGGTGATCTTCGCCAGCGTGTCCAGCAATTGTTTGAGCGTCAGATTCTCTCCGCCCAGCAAATACCGCTCGCCAAGCTTGCCTTTTTCCGCCACCAGCAAATGCCCCGCCGCGCACTCTTCCACGCCCACAAAGTTCAGGCCCGTCTCCACATAACCCGGCATGCTGCCGTTCAAAAAATCCACGATGATCTTCCCCGTCGGCGTCGGCTTCCAATCCCACGGACCCACCGGCGTCGTCGGCATCGCCACGATCACTGGCAACCCTTCCTTCGCGGACTTCAGCGCTTCCTGCTCGGCCATCCACTTCGACCGCTTGTAGTGGCCCACCATCTCTTCCAGCTTGGAATCCGTCGACTCATTCGGCCGCACCGGCCGATCCACCGCGATCGTCGCCACCGTGCTGGTGTAAATGAATTGCTCCACACTCGCGCGTTTCGCTGCCGCCAGAATATTCTTGGTCCCCCCGACATTCGAATCGTAGATATCTTTCGAGTTCTTCGCCCACAGCCGGTAGTCCGCGGCCACATGAAAAACGCGCTTCACATCCTTCAGCGCGCGGTCCAGCGACGCCGCATCCCGCAGATCCCCGGTCACATACTCCAGCGGCAAATCAGCAATCGCGCGGTTCTGGCTGGACGGCCGCAGCAACACGCGCACCTGTTGGCCCCGCGCTACCAACTGCCGCGCCACGTGGCTTCCCAGAAATCCCGCCGCGCCGGTAACCAATGTCGTCATCAGGCTTGCGCGCCTTCCTCGCAATCGCGCGTCGTATGCTCGGGAGTGCACCGCGAAATGGCCGCCGCGCCGCCGGGTCTTGCCGCGCGCCGCACCACCGCTGCTGTAACGCCCTCGTTCGCGATCACCCCGTCAAACATCGCTGACAATCGCCGCCACCGCCGATTCAGCAACCGCTCGCGTGCCTGATTCAACACTCCACCCGAACTCGCCGTCCCCGCCGCCGGCACAATCAAATATCCATCGAGATCCAGTCGATGCAATTCCGCATGCAGCCGTGCCAGCGCGTCAATCTCATCGCCATCTCGCACGACGCTCAGCCCGCAAACCAAAAATCCCGAAAGCTTGGCTCCGCGAACCCCATCTAGCGCAACACGGCTGTCCGCAACCGCAGGTCCGTCAAACCGCAGCACGAACCGAAATCGCTGCGTCGGCTGAAACTCGTGCATCCGTCGCCGCAACAGCGACCCATTGGTGTGCAAGAACACTTCGCGACCACTAGACGCCAGCGCATTCGCGAATCGCGGAATCCCCGGATATTCCAGCGGTTCGGCCCCGCCAATCCACACCAACCGCGGCGCCAACACCACCGCCGCCAACACCGGCTCAACGCCCTCCCCAAAAGGCGCAAGCTTCAGGACCAGCGGGGCACGCCCCCGCGCCTGCATCCCACGCGCAACTACACCCAGTTGAAAGTCAGAGGTGAACCGCAGAGGAAACCGCATCGGACCGCTAGAATCCGCTGCGCAGCCGGAATTCGGCCGGCTGAAACTTGAGCGCGCAAAACTCGCCCGCATCTTCGGACTGATTGCGGAACCGTGCCAGCGCATACAACGGGAAAGAATTTCGATACAGGTGATACTTCAGATAGAAAACGCACGGAAATCCCGTGCCGGTAAACTCACTCTCGCTCCAGGAGCCGTCTGCATTTTGCTGGCCCATCAAATAGGAAACCGCCTTCTGAATCGCAGGATCGTTCGCTTCCGCCCCGGCCAGCAATCCGATCAAGCCCCAAGCGGTCTGCGACGCCGTGCTGTTTCCCTGCCCCTTGCTCTCTGGCTTGTCGTAGCTCAACAGCGACTCGCCAAAGCTGCCATCCGCCTTCTGCACCGACCGCAGCCAGCTTACCGCGCGCTGGCAATACCCCTTCGCCGTCAGCGACACCGTTTCCAGCGAGCGCAGCACGCCGCTGGTGCCGTACACGTAATTTACGCCCCAGCGCCCGAACCACGATCCGTCCTCGCACTGATCGTTCAGCAAGAATTTCAACGCCCGCTGAATCGCCGGATGCTCCGCGGTCCATCCGTAGCGGCCCAGGCATTCCAGCACGCGCGCGGTCACGTCCGCCGTCGAAGGGTCGATCATCGCGTTGTGATCCGCGAACGGAATGTTGCACAGGAATTTCTTGTCGTTGTCGCGATCGAATGCCGCCCAACCTCCGTCGCGATTCTGCATGCTCAGCAGCCACTGAATCCCGCGCCGCACCGCGGCCTCCATCCGCACCTTGTCCGGATATTTCACGCGCTGCAAAGCCATCAGCACAAAAGCGGTGTCATCCACGTCCGGATAAAAATCGTTGCGGAACTCAAATACCCACCCGCCCGGCTCGGCATCCTTGTTCTTCACCTGCCAGTCGCCCGGGCCCAGCACCTGCTTCGACAAAATCCATTCCGCCGACTTCACCAGCGCTGGATGATCGGGCGCCACTCCCGCCTCTTCCAGCGCCACCATCGCGATGCAAGAATCCCACACCGGAGAAACGCACGGCTGCAGACGAATCGTGTCGCCTTCCTCGATCTCGAACCGCGCAAATTCCCGGATCTCGCGTGATGTCAGCGGATCGTCCGGTCCATGTCCCAGCGCCATCAGCGCGAAAATTGAATTCATCATCGCCGGATAAATCGCCGCCAGACCTTCGGTCCGCTCGATATGTTCCAGCAACCACGACTTCGCCTCGCGCAGCGCCCGCTGCCGCAGCGGCTTCCACGGCAACTTCTCATACAACTTAAGCGCGCGATCCAGCGCCAAGAAGAAATTTCGCCAGGACAGCAACTGATCGCTCCAGTCAAATGCCGCCGTTCGGCGCTGTGGGTCCGCAAACAGCTCATCCACCCGCGCGTGTTCCGGCAAACGGAAATCCGGACGCAGCGCCGACAAAATTGCCATCGGCACCACGATCCCGCGCGTCCACGAAGACATCTCGTAAATGTTCAGGTAAAACCAGCTGGGCAGCAGCATCATCTCCGGCAAGATCGCCGGCACCATCTCCCAGCCCAGCGCGCCCGCAAGCGCCAGGTAGAACCGCACATAGGAGTTGCTGCGCTCTAGCCCGCCTAGTCGATGCGCAACCCCGCGTGCCCGCGCCATGTGCGGCGCCTTCGGCGAGTCGCCCACCAGTTTCAGCGCGAAATAGGCTTTGCAGGTGGCATTCAGTTCCGAAGGGCCGCCGGGATAAATGCTCCAGCCGCCATCGGGCAACTGCTTCCGCCGAACATAGTTCGCCAGCTTGGCAATCCGCTTCGGATCGGCCTGCCCCAAAACGTAAAGATAGTAGATGTAGTCGGATTCGAGAGTGCTGTCGGCTTCCAGCTCTCCGAGCCAGTAGCCTTCCTCGGCCTGCAGGCCGAGCAAATGATCGGCGCCACGGTCGATGGCCTGCTCCAACCGCGCCGTCCAATCCTGTTTGCGCCAGACCGCTGGTGCGGCCGCTGCGGGGCTATCGAGTCCGATTCGTGTACCAGTCGCCAACGAGACCCCCAAGGTCCGTATTGCGAAACGCCTCTAAATCCTTTGTATTAAACGCGTTCCGGCGCACTAAAAACACCCCGGCCGGGCAGTTAGACAAGTACTACTAAATTATCGCCATCCAGCTCTTACCGGTCAACCTTTAAGATGCCTCGAGTTTCGCGTTCGATGCACAATCGAAATCTTGCGAGGCGCGCATTTCACGTGCGTACCCGCCACCCAACGAAACGCAGGCACCGACGAACGCTCGTTTGTGCTGTTTTTGGGACGGGCGCCTGCCCCTCCCGGACATTGCGTCAGGGCGCAAAACCAATGCGCGTAGCATGCAATCCTACCCACCGTGCACCGGTAACCCCAGTGCGTCACGAACCATTTCCACAAGACCCTCCGGGACCGCTTCGCCCTCGCGCTGCACAAAATTCGCCTTGCCACGCATCAGCTGCACTGGGATTCCGCTCCACGCGCGGAAGCCGATATCGCTCGCCTTCGCAGGCAGCGCCTCCCGCAAAACAAACGCCGACGACCGATCCAACTGCAGCCGCGCCGACTCCTTGAAATCAGACTTTCCAGGATGGACCACCACCACGTACAGCGCCGGCTTCCAAAATTGCATCAACGTGTTGCTTTCCAAAATCAAATTTCTCGACGCTCCACCCGCTTCGGACGAACTAACTGACTTCTCCGTTTCACGTAGCGCCTCACGCAGCAGCGGCATACCCTCGGCCAAAAATCCCTGCTTGGTTCTCAACCAAAATGCACGTTTCGCGCCAGCCGCAAGAAAGCGCGAACTATCTGTCCCCCTATCGCCGCGCAGCTCCCAACTGATCGCGCAAATGTGCTCGTCCGGCGCGCAATCGCAATCCTCCCCGTTCTGCGCGCAAACTCCATGCCCGTACTGCGTGATCTTCCCGGCAATCCACTCCGCCTCCGGCAGCGCCGCAATCAAATCGCATGCCAACTGCGTCTTCCCGATACTCCGCGTATGCCCACCCACCACAACCACCCGCCAATTTTGTTCGTCCCTCAACATGATCGCGATGACTGCTTTGCCCTCCCTTACTCCATTACTTCCTGTCCTCCAACCTTTTGATGCGCTCCGCTAGCTCAGGGAGCCTCGCATACCAGACGTAGGCTTCCTTGAACCTGCCAATCTCCCGCGCCGGTGTTCCCCAAACCGTCTGCCCACCTCGCATCGTCTTACCCGTGGGAATCCCCGCCTGCGCGCCGGCGATCGCGCCATCCTCCAACGTACAGTGGTCCGCAATTCCCACTTGTCCACCCACCACCACGTGATGCCCCAGTGTGCTCGATCCCGAAATCCCCGTCTGCGCCGCGATCACCGTGTGCGCGCCAATCTTCACGTTGTGTCCCACATGCACCAGATTGTCCAGCTTCACCCCTTCGGCGATCCGCGTATCATCCAGCGACCCGCGATCGATCGTCGCGTTCGCACCGATCTCCACGTCGTCACCGATCTCCACCAGTCCGGTCTGCGGAAATTTCCAGTAGCGCCCCTCGCCCGGCGCGTATCCGAATCCGTCCGCGCCGAGCACCGCGCCCGCATGAATTTCCACGCGATCTCCCACCCGCACGCCGCTATAAAAAGTCACCCGCGGATGCAGCCGGCAATTGGCCCCGATCCAGCAACCCGCGGCGATCACGCAATGCGCGCCGATTTGCGTGCCCTCGCCAATATGAACGTCCTCACCAATCACCGCGTAAGGCCCGACGCTTACATTCGCGCCCACGCGCGCCAGTGGCGCAACGATCGCCGTGGCATGAATACCGGACGCAATCGGCTTCGGCTCCAGCAACATCGCCGCTGCTTTTGCGAATGCCAGCTTCGGCCGCCGGTGCTGCAACACCGTTTTACCCTGAACCGCAATTCCCTCGACTGCAATCACACAAAGCGCCGCCGATGCCTTCGCGCGCTCCGCATGCTTCGCCGCCTCCAGATAGATCAAGTCATGAGGCCCGGCCCGCTCCGGTGCGGCTACTCCGCGCAGCTCAACTGAGCCATCTCCCTCAACCTTCGCCCCCACCACCTCCGCAATCTCCGCCGCCGTTCGTTTCATCGACCGCCTCCACGTCCTCTGCGCCACAACGCCGCTTCCTCTGCGTTAAGTGTTTTCCCTTTTCCACCCAACCGACCACAGATCGCTCCGACGTCTCACTTCAAAAACTCATAAATTGGCCGCTCGCCCTTCGGCCGCGTTTTCCACCGCGCATGCACCCACACCCACTGCTCCGGGTACTTTCGAATAATCCCTTCGATCACCTTCGCAAACTTCTGCGTGTTCACGAACACATCGCGCTCGGTATCGCCCGTCCGCGAAAGCTCCACCGCCGGCTCGAACCGCAAACGATACTTTCCGATGGATTCGTCCCAATATGCATAACCCGGCACCACCGCTGCGTCCGTGTGCAAAGCCACCCGCGCGATTCCCGTCGTGGTGCACGCCGGCGTCCCGAAGAAATCCACGAACATGCCTTCGTCGGGCATGGTGTTCTGATCCGCCAGGATTCCCACCGTCCCGGCGCTGCGCAAAATCTTCAGCAGCATTCGCGCCGACTCGTTCTTGTAAATGGGCCGGTTTCCCGACAGGCAGCGATATTGGTTGACCAGCGCGTTCAGCTGCAGATTGTCCAGCGGCCGCGCCATGTAGTGCAGCGGAAATCCGTACAACGCATGCGCAAACGAGGACAGCTCCCACGCTCCGATGTGCCCGGTCAGGTATAAAACGCCTTTGCCGCGCCGCTGTGCCGCAAGAAAATTGTCTTGTCCATCCAGAATTAGAGTCTCATCGATATTTTCGTCGGTGTAGCTGGGGAATCGCGCAAATTCCGCCGCCATCCATCCCAGATTGCGCAGCATCCCGCGCTTCACAAGGGAACGCTGCGCGTCAGACCAATCCGGAAACGCCAGCCGCACATTGAATTCCGCGATCTTGCGCAGTTTCGGCAGCAGCGCATACAAAATGCGCGCCACAAACACAGCCAGTCCGCGAGCCACGTTACGCGGCAAGACGCCGAGCAACTTCAACATCAACCACGCCGCATGGTATTCCAGCGATTCGATCATCGACTCATCTGATGTAGCTCACTTGCTGATCGGCGACAGTATGCCTGCTCCCATCTTTACCTGTCACTGGCGGCGCAGCGATTTCTGGCTACGCACTCCGGTCATGTTAGACTCGCCGCGTGGAGCATCCTGCGCCCGCTCAGCTTCCCGCCGCATCACACCCAACGATCTCCCGCATCGCTGCCATCTTATGGACTCTCGTCATCCTCGCCACCCTCTGCGTCTGCTATTTCACGCGCCTAGACGCGATCGGCCTGGTCGGTCCGGACGAACCGCGCTACGCATGGATCGCGCGCGACATGGCAGAGTCCGGCGACTTCATCACCCCTCGTCTCTATGGAAAGCCGTGGTTCGAGAAGCCACCGCTCTACTATTGGGCCACGGCACTGTGCTTCAAACTCCTCGGCGTAAGTGAAACTACCGCGCGCCTTCCCAGTGCCTTCTTCGCGCTTCTGGCCACGCTGGCGTTGTCTTGGCTCGCATGGCGCACTTACGGACCCGAAACCGCGCGCTGGCTCCTGCTGCTTCTCCCCACATCTGTCGGCATGATCGGATTCTCTCACGCCGCCGCAACGGACATGCCCTTTACGGCTACGCTGACGGTCGCATTGGTCGCCGCTGTGGTCCTCCTCGATCCGCTTCCCCGCCCGACGCCATCCACTTCATCGGCGTTCCAGGCTTCTTCCCTTGTGAAGTGGTCCATCGTGTTCGGCCTGTTTCTCGGACTCGCGGTGCTCGCCAAAGGTCCAGCGGCATTGATTCTCGTCGGCGGCACAGTTTTCTTTTGGGCTGTCACTACAAAACGATGGCACGAGACCCTTCGCCTCCTTCATCCAATGGGAATCTCCGCCTTTTGCGTCGTGGCCCTCCCCTGGTACATCCTCTGTGCCATTCGCAATCCTGATTTCTTCCCTGTCTTTATCATTGAGCACAATTTCAAGCGCTTCCTCACCCCAGAATTCCAGCACATTCAGCCCTTCTGGTATTACGGCGGAATCATGCTCATCGCGTTTCTTCCGTGGACTGCGATGCTGCTCTGGGCGCTGGTCGCCGGCGCAAATCGCATTCGCCGCACAGTTCCGAGCGCCCTCACAATCTTCCTCCTCTGCTGGTCGGTTTTCTGCGTTGCGTTCTTCACTGTCTCCCGATCGAAATTGCCTGGCTACATTCTTCCCGCTGTGCCCCCGATCGCATTGCTGCTGGCGCGATGCGGCACGTTACTCGGTTCAACAAAGCGTTGGTCGCTTGCGCTCTCCTCACTGGCCTTTGCCGCCATTTGCGCAACAGGCTTTGTCGCAATCTCCAGAAATCCCGAAAGTATTCTGCGCAAGGCAATGATGTTCAAGCCGCTTGTCCTTCTTTTTCTCTTTCTACTCGTTTTTTCGAATCTCTTCTTCGCCATCCTGGTGTTTCGCCGCCGCGCTACCGCGATCCTTTTCGCTGTTCTGCCCTTTTTCCTGGCTTTCCGGGCCTTCGACGTCGCAGCCGCATCCACGCCGCTCTCGATCCTGTCGCCGCGATACGCCGCGTTTCAGGTTCAGGCTGAGCAAATCCCTTTGGCGCAGTTGCGTTTTTTCAAACTCAGACGCGCGACGCTTTACGGCGTTAATTTTTATTTGCGAAGCAATTTGCAGGAATGGGACCAGAACGCTGCGCGGGAAGTCTACGTTCTAACGGATGGCCTGCGTTGCTCCATGAAGCCTGCGGAAATGAACTGCGATGACTTGTGGATCGAACAGGAGAGCATCGATCGCTTCGATGTGCTGCACCTGACTCCGAAAAATTAGTGCGCTGCGTGGGCGCCGGGCGGCAGGCGCAGCAGGAAGAAACTCACCACGCGATTTTCGTAGGCGCGCTTGTCTTCGTCGCCCATGTTGGCGAAATTGCCGTGGGCGATCTGCGTCTGATCCTTGGGCTCCGGCGCTTTCAAATACAGCTGGCGGGTGATGTCGCCGAGTTCCGCATCATCCGCAGCCTGGATGAAAAGCTTGGGCACGCCTTCCAGCGTGCTCATGCGCTTGGAATTCGACAGCGGCAACTCGCTGCGATACTGGCGGTTCAGCCAATCAAAGCTGAACTGAGCCGAACGTGCCATGAGCGGGAACCCGCCCAACCCTTGCTGCTCCACGCCGACTTTCACCATTTGCTCGGGCTTATCGTAGGCCGAGTCCAGCACCAGCGCACGCACACGCTTGTCGCCCTCCGCCTCTCGTAAAGCGGAATAGGCGCCGAGATTGTAGCCCCACAGCCCAAAACTAGCCGGATCCACATCGCCGCGCTGGGCCACGGTATCGATGGCCGCGCGAACCTCATCAGCCTCACGATACCCAAACGATGTGACGCCATCGTTCGCGCCATGCGCCGCGAAATCAAACACAAAAACGTTGTACTGATGATCTTGCAAGGCGGAAACCAAGGTCAGCAACTCGCCTTTGCTGGACCCATACCCATGGCAAAGGACAATCGTCGGCGCTCCACGAAATCCGGGGAAAAACAATCCATCGCGCGTCTTGCCGCCGCGCACCATGAACTGCACGGCGTCCGGCCGGCCAGGAAAGCTTTGCAGGTTGATCTCGCTGCTGGTGCGCTGCGGCTTCACGATGCGGTAAACCAAGAAGCCGGCAATCGCCAGGGTAGCCAAGACCGCGAAAAACACCAAAGCCAGAATCGCCGTCAGCAGCTTGATGTACCAGCGCATCGGCGAGCGCAAATGCTGAAGATTCGCCATCGTGATTGGTGCCATAGAGTGTCCCGCCCATCAACCGCAGCACAGCCAAGACGCTAGTGTCGATGGGGTAATTTTCATGCTAGCACGCGGGCTGCGCGGCTTCGGGGCAACTGTGTTTCGTTGTGTCCCATGCGTATCTAACGATTCGGCACATATCGCCGGCTTCCTTTCAGGGCCCGGATTTGTCCACCTTCCATACGACGTGGGACTTGATGCCGCGGACCGCGCGTTGCCCGCAACGATGGTACGGGTGATGGTGTATCAGATCCCGCGGCCCAAGGACCGCGGCTATAGGATTGCCTTCAGTTCCGTTATCATGGCTTTGTGCGACAGGGGTTGCACGGCTCTCCCTCCATTCATGAATATCGTCGATCTCCGGCAAATCAGCGTGCGTCAAGTCGAGCCTCTGCTCGAAGAAGAGGCGCGCCACTGGAGCGACGAGCTGCACTGGGACTATCGCAGCGCGCTGGACCTCATCAAGCGCTTCCTGGAAGCGCACGCATTGTGCGGTTGCGCGGCCTTTGAAAACGGCACGGCGGCCGGGTACTCGTTCTATGTCCTGGAAGAGCAAAAAGGGCTGATCGGCGGACTGTATGTCTCCGCCAAATACCAGCAAGCGGTGATTGGCCGGCGGCTACTAGACGAGATGCTCTACTCCATGCGCGCCGTGCCGCAACTTACACGCATCGAAGCGCAACTCATGCCCTTTGGCGGACCGGTGGAGGACCCACTCCGCGATCTTGGCTTCCGCCTGTACACCCGGCAGTTTATGTTGTTCGACTTGCAAAAATCCTCAGCTGTCCGCGCAGGGACGTCTGCGGGGATGCGCCTGGACCGCTGGAACGACCGATTTTTCGAGCCCTGCGCGAAACTCATCTACCTCTGCTACACGGACCACGTCGACGGCGAAATCAACGACCAATACCGCAGCCGGGGCGGGGCGCTAAAGTTTTTGAAAAACATCATCCTGCTGCCGGGCTGCGGCCAATTCGTCCCCGGCGCTTCGTTTGTCCTGCGGCAACCTGGCAGCGACGATCTGGTCGCGGCTGTACTCACCAGCGAGGTTGCTTCCGGTGTAGGCCATACGACCCAGATCTGCGTTCTGCCCGGCTATCAGGGTCACGGGCTGGGCCGCATGCTGATGCAAAGCTCGGTGGAAGCCTTGCGGGCCATGAAGTTTCGCGAACTGACGCTAACGGTCACCAGCGAGAATCGCTCAGCAGTGCAACTCTATGAAAAACTTGGCTTTACGACGATTCGGGCGTTCACCGCAGGCGTTTGGCCGAAATGAAGCGGGGTTGCCCCTATGTTTTATAGGATGGTTATGATTCTATTGATGTTACGCAGTACTTGGAAGCATCGTTGTGACTGCACTGCCGTTAGAGACGAATTCGCCTTCCCCGCGTAGTACGGTCTGTGCTTGTCAAAGGAAATCGGGATTGCGATTTCCGAACACGACGGTAGCGCTGCGTATAAATCTGGTCCATAAAACGATTGGTTTATTTTTGGCGGCGACTTGCCTGCGGGAACGCTAATCCGGAGATTGGCGCTTCCGGGGGTCTGCGACGCCTCACCCTGACAACGCGTTGAGTACTGTTCATTCCCATCACAGCATGATCCCAATTTCGGACACTTGCTGCACTGGGGTTATTGAATCGGCGTCCACAAGCGGTTTGCAGTCAACGTATTACCACGGCCGGAGCTGGACTCCCGCGTGCTTTTGCCAGTCCATCCCTCGACCGCTCCTCGCTGGAGGCTCAGCCCGTGTCAACCATCATCCAGGATTTGCGCTTTGCCATCCGCATACTGATCAAGAATCCGGGCTTCTCTTTGATCGCGATCGTGTCGCTGGCGCTGGGCATCGGTGCCAACGCGGCGATTTTTAGCCTAGCCGACGCTCTGTTCCTGCGGCCGCTGCCCATCCTGGAACCGAGCGGCGTCGTCAACATCAGCACCGACACGCCGCAGAATCTTTTCAGTCAGGGCTCCAACATTTCCTACCCCAACTACCGCGATTTTCAGGAGAAGTCGCATTCGTTTGAGTCCATGACCGCCTTTCAGCTCACGACGCTGAGCGTGTCACAGTCCTCGAAAGATCTGCCCAAGATCCGGACCGGGGTAATCGCGTCCGATAATTTCTTCCGAACCCTGGGCATCCAACCGCTGCTGGGCCGGACATTCCTTCCGGAAGAAGGACAAGTACCTGGGCGGGACGCCGTGGTGGTAGTGGGCTACGACTTCTGGCAGAGCGATCTAGCGCACGACCCAAATGTCATCGGGCGCACGTTACGTATCAAGGGCGTCGACTTCACGATCGTAGGGGTAACGCCAAAGTCGTTTAACGCTGTCGACCAATTCTTTACGCCATCGCTATTCGTGCCGATGATGATGGCGCAGGAATTGGACGCCGCACCGGGAAATCCGCTGGAAGTGCGGAGCAACCATGCTAATTTCGTGAAGGGCCGGTTGAAACCGGGAGTCACCCGGGAAATGGCGCAAGCGGACCTCGCGACGATCTGGAGCAGCCTGCAGCAGACGTACAAACAGGACAATGAAAACCGTGTGCTGGCGGTGCAGACCGAACTACAGACGCGCCTGAAGCGGTCGCCGCCGGACACCGCGCTGGTCGGGTTGCTGATGTCGCTGGTGGGCGTGGTGCTGATCATCGCCTGCGCCAACGTAGCCAGCCTGTTGCTCGGCCGGGCCCGGGCACGCAGCCGCGAAATCGCGTTACGTATCTCGCTGGGGGCCACGAAGGTGCGGCTGGTGCGGCAAATGCTGAGCGAGAGCCTGCTGCTGGCGCTCACGGGCGCGGCCCTGGGCTTGTGGGTGGGCTTCGCGGGGATCAGCTATCTGCAGAGCATTCCCATTTCCACAGAGCCGCCAATCACGATCACGCTGCGCATGGATATGCGGGTACTGCTGTTCAGCCTTGGCGCAGCGGTGATCAGCGCGATTCTGTTTGGGCTGGTACCGGCGTTGCGCAGCCTGAAGACGGATCTGGTGCCGGCGCTGAAATCGGCGACCGCGGGCTCGACGGGCAGCAATCGGACGATCGGGCGAAACATTCTGGTGGTGTCGCAAGTAGCGCTGTCGATGGTGCTGCTGGTGGCCGCGGGAATGCTGCTGGATGGCTTTCGCAAGCTGCTGGTGCTGGATCCGGGGTTTCGTACCGATCATCGGCTGATGCTGAATTTTGATACCTCGCTGGTGCGTTACACCCCCGAACAGTCGCGCAATTTTTATAAACAGCTGAAGGATCAAACGCGAAATGTCTCGAATGTGCGCTCTGTAGCGCTAGCACGGTCGATTCCCTACACACCCAATCAGTACTCGGCGTCGGTAGTTCCAGAGGGCTATGAGTTCCCCAAGGCCCAGGCGTCGGATTCGCTCTTTGCAAATATCGTGGACGAACACTATTTCGATACGATGGACACTCCGGTGGTCCGGGGACGTGCTTTCACGGCCGATGACAAAGACGGGACCCGCCGGGTGGCCATCGTTAACGAAGAGTTCGCGAAATCGTATTGGCCGAACCAGGAACCTTTGGGGAAACGCTTCCACCTTAACGACGCCAGGGGGCCATGGATCGAAGTCGTGGGAGTCACGAAAACCGGAAAGTACCTTTTCGTCGGCGAGACACCGTTTAAGTTTTTCTATCTTCCGTTCGCGCAAAATCCGAGCTCGGAGATGTTGTTGCTGGTGCGCACAAGTGGCGGCGACCCGGCTGGGGTAGCGGCACCGATTCGCGCGATCGTGCAAGGCCTGGATGCCAACCAACCGGTGTACAACGTGAACACGCTGGACATGTTCTATCAACAGCGAGCGGTGGCCGTGCCGATGATGGTCATCACGCTAGTCACATGCATGGGGCTGATCGGACTGGTGCTGGCGCTGGTGGGCCTCTACGGGCTGATGGCTTACTCGGTAGGGCGTCGCACCAGAGAGATCGGCATCCGCATTGCGGTGGGCGCGGATCGGAACCAGGTACTGAAAATGGTGATCCGGCAGGGACTGATTCTGGCGGTCACGGGGGTTGCAATCGGGAGCGCGGCAACGTTCGGCCTGGCCCGACTGATCGCGGCGGGTTTGATTGGCTTGGGTAAGCTGAGTCCGGCGACGTTTATTGCCGTACCGGCGTTGCTTCTGGCGGTAACGCTGGTGGCTTGCTATATACCGGCACGGCGAGCTTCGCGGGTCGATCCCATCACAGCTCTGCGGTACGAATAGGGATCAGCTTGTGCATATTTGCGGCGACGGCGCTTCGCGTTGGCGACCCTGGCGGAGTGCGGTCAGCGGCCCGCACGGGCAGCGCGGCCTCGGGCCGAAACCAACCTCTCTTGCGACTCGCTGCTGCGGAGTCGTCGCTCGACGTCGTCCCACTCTCTTTCCCTTCGGCGCTCCAGGGCCTTGCCGATTTCCGCGCCGGAATAGAGAATCTGCGCGGAGTAGAACACCCAGGCCACGATGACAACTACAGAACCCGCCGCTCCGTAAGCAGATTTCTCCAAGCTCTTGGTCACGTAGACGCCGATGGCGAATTTGCCGAAGGTAAACAGCACAGCGGTGATGATAGCGGCGGGCCAGATGTCACTCCAGGCGGTCCTGGTGTCCGGCACGATCTTGTAGAGCAGCGCGAAAATCGCAGTGATGACCGCAAAAGAAAACAGCACGTCAAGAACGTGAAAAAAAGGCGTGGGCACCGAGAGCGTGCTGCCCCAGCGCCCTATGGCGGTGAGCGCGGCGCTGATTACCAGCGAAACCAGGAGCAAGAATCCGATGCTCAGCACCATTCCGAAGCTGACAAATCGCTTGCGAATAAATTCCCAGACGGTGCCGCGCGGCGCGGGCTGAGCCTCCCAGATGGTGTTGAGCGCATCTTGAATCTCGATGAAGGCGGCGGACGCCGCGAATAACAGCGTTGCCAGACCGATCAAAGCGACCAGCGTGCTGGTAGCGGGTTTTTGTGCGGACTGCACCATGGCCAGCACGGCTTTGCCGCTGTCCTGGCCGATCAGGCTTTGCACTTCCTGAGCGATTTCACGCTGGGCGACGTCTCTGCCGAAGACCAGTCCGGCGATGGAGATGGAAATGACGAGGACAGGGGCGAGGGAGAAGACAGCGTAGTAAGCCAGAGCGGCGGATAAGCGGGAGACATTGTGGCGATTCCAACCGTCGAAAGCGTCTTTGAGAGCGGCCCACAAGTCCCTCGGGTGCAGCAGAAACCAGCGCGTGGACTGCTTGAGCGCCTCTGGGGCGCTGCGATTATCGCTCGATTCTCTGGCCCGACGCTTAAGTTCTGCCACGTTCACGTACCCAGGGGCAGGTGGGCCGGGCGAATCCTGCGAATTCCCCATGGAGCCTCACACTTGGGCTCATCTAGCCACAGCGGCGGGTAAAGCCAATCGGTCTAACCCTGTAGAATTGTGCACGAACGCGCGTAGGGAAGCGCATGGACGGTGCGGATCAAGCTCTGGTCATGATGTGGAACCTTGCAGGGGCCAGCGGCGCGGTGCAATCTGCTGTTTCAGGAGGGCGCATGAACGCCAATGATTTTCGCCGGATCGCGCTGAGCCTTCCCGGAGCGGAGGAAAGCTCACACATGGGCAGTCCGGATTTCCGCGTGGGCGGCAGAATCTTTGCGACTTTGGCATCGCAGGACAAAGGCTACGGCAATCTGATGCTGAACCCGGACCAACAAACAGCGTTCGTCACCGAGCTTCCGGAGGTCTTTTTGCCCATCGCCGGAGGCTGGGGCCGCATGGGAATGACTCACATCCGGCTGGCGGCGACCACCGAGGACGTGCTGGAAGGCGCGCTGCGGTCGGCGTGGAAGCTGCGCATGGAGAAAAATTCCAGGTCAGGCAAGAAACCTGCTGCAAAATCCGGGAAGCCCAAATCACGTAGCCGCAAGCCAGCAAGCGCGAAGCGCATCAAGCCGAAACGCCGTTAAGGCTTCCGAGTGAAATTAGTCGTTCAAATCAAAGTTGTGCGGCTATTTTTTTCGCGCCGCTTCGAATTCGTCGCCGGGTTGCCAGCCCTGGAGTTCCGGAGTGGCCGCGGCGGTGCGGCCGAGGACGAAGCCGAAGCGGGCCATTTCGGCCAGACCGGCAAAGTTCCAGTCGGATTGAAACTCGTCGCTCGGTTGATGGTAGTGGTGGTCGACGTAGTCTTTGGCCTGGGCCTCGCCCCAGGCGGCGTCGTGGCCTTTGAATTTGAGGCCCTGGCCGATGGAGAAGGACGGGATGCCGACGTGGGCCAGACTGAAATGATCGGAGCGGTAGTAGTGGCCGGCTTCGGGGCGCGAGTCGGGGCGGATGGCCAGGCCGAAACTTTTCGCGGTGGATTCAACGATGGGATAGAAGGTGGTGCGCTCGGCGCCGGCGACTTCCACTTCCTCGGGAATGCCGATGGGAGCCAGGGCGTCATAGTTGAGGTCCACGGAAATTTTCGCGGCGGGTACCGGCGGATGCTTGCCGAGATATTCGGAGCCGAGCAGGCCTTGCTCTTCTCCGGTGACGCCGGCGAAGAGGATCGAGCGAGGCGGCGGAGCAGTGGTGGACCAGGCTTGCGCGATTTCCAACAAGATGCCGCAGCCAGTGCCGTTGTCGACAGCGCCGTTGTAGATGTTGTCGCCTTTGGCGCCGGCGTCGATGCCGAGGTGATCGTAGTGCGCGGTGTAGAGGACGGCTTCGTCGCTGCGCTTGGGATCTGAGCCGGGGAGGCGGGCTACGACGTTTCGCCCGACGAAGGGCCGCAGCTCGCTGGCGACGTGGGCGCGCAGATGGACGGGCAGCTCGACGGGTTTGAATTCGCGAGTTTGAGATTGCGCGAAGAGTTTGTCGAGATCGTAGCCACCCATGGAGACGATTTTCCTGGCGATATCAAGTTGCACCCAGGAGGCAGCCTGGACTTTCGGTGTTTCGTCGCGCTTCAGGTACGCGCGCTCGCTGCCCCAGGAATTACGCACCACCTGCCAGCCGTAGCTGGCGAGATCGCTGCGATGAATCACGATGGTGGCGATGGCGCCGCGGCGCGCGGTTTCTTCGAATTTGTAGGTCCAGCGGCCGTAGTAGGTGAGGGCTTTGCCTTTGAAGAATTTGGGATCGTCGGAGGCGGGCTCGTTGACGAAAACAAGTGCGACCTTGCCTTTCAGGTCGCCCTTGTAGTCGTCCCAGTTGTATTCCGGCGCGGTGATGCCGAAGCCGACGAATACAATGGGGGCGTCGAAGTCGGCGGTCTCGGACTGGCTTTCATTGTTGGTGACATAGTCGTCGAGATTTTTCAGCTCGACGGGATCGCCGTTTTTCGGCACCAGCTTGAAAGATGTGGCCGGAAGAGTTTTTACCGCGACCATCGGAACACTTTGCATGTAAGTGCCGCTGTCGCCGGCCGGCTTCAGGCCGTAAAGCGCGAACTGCGTGGCGATATACTCAGCAGCGATGTCGCCGCCGCGCTGGCCGGTGCCGCGGCCTTCAAGCAGGTCGCTGGCGAGAAATTTGACGTGGGCAGCGATGCGGTCCGCGGAGAACGCCGGACCGAGGGTGCCTGGTTTCTGGGTGTTAGCGTCGGCCGCGTGAATTATTGCGACCAACGACGCCACGGCGACGACTGCTAGCGCGAGCGCGTTCGAGAATTTGACTGGATGTTTTGGGTGCATTCTGGCCTCTGGAATCTTCCGTGAGTTTTGTCAACGAAATGAACGTCTTGCAAACCGGCGGAGCGCCGCAAATCTTACATTTTTGCTAAGCTGCGGCGCAGCATGCCGCACCGCTACTTTTTGGCGCGATCTTTCAGCAGATTCTTTAGCTCGGCCATGAACTCCTGGACGTCTTTGAAGTCCATATAGACCGAGGCGAAGCGCACGTAGGCGACCTTGTCGAGTTTTTTCAGGCGATGCATGATCATTTCGCCGACTTCGGTGGTGGTGAGCTCGCGCTCGGTGGCGTCGTGCACCACGCCTTCGATGTCGTCGACAATGGCTTCCAGTTTTGGCGTGGCTACCGGCCGCTTCTCGCAAGCTTTCAACAATCCCTGCAAAATCTTCTGGCGCTCGAAGCGTTCGCGGCGCCCGTCTTTCTTGATGACCATGTAGGGAATTTCGTCGATGCGCTCGTAGGTGGTGAAGCGGCGGCCGCACTTGAGGCATTCGCGGCGGCGGCGGATGGTGTCGCCAGTGCGGCCTTCGCGGGAGTCAATGACTTTGTCGTCGACGTGCGCGCAGAAAGGGCACTTCACTCGGGTGAGTCTCCTGACGGGGCTGAAGACTTGGCGCCTGCGCCAACCGCCTCGTCGATAGTTTCGTCTTCGTTCCTGGCCATGCGCCGCAATTCGCCCAGGGACATGCCTTCATGAATCAACAAAGGAATACCCGCGAGGCAGCAACCGGCAAAGCTGATGAGCCATACGACAATCGCGGCAGCGGCTGCGGGCTCTTTTTCTACTCCAAAGATCGTGGTGTAGGCAAGGAAGCAAGCCAACTGCGAACCACCGCCGACGCCCGGCAACTGCACCGCGGAACCAACCATAGTGAAGGCCAATACCAGCAGCGCGTCGCCCAGACCGATGTTGGCCAGCTTTCCGCCGAAACTGTGGGAAACCCAAACGTAAATCGCCAGCACCAGGAACCAGTGCAAGCCGGAGTACAGCACCGCAAGCGCGAGTTCGCTCCAGGTACGGATGGTCTGCACGCCGCGAGCGAAGCCCAGCACAATGCGGGCTATGGCAGCCTTTGCGCCTCTTGCCGCGAGCACGCTTTGCAGGCGGCGCTCCAGCATGGCCGTGCCGTGCCGCCGCAAATAAATGAGCAACGCGATGGCCGCCAGAACTCCGGCGAAAAGAACGGAGCCAGTGGTGCGCGCGGCAGTTTGCAGCGTGCTTGCCGAACCCGCCTGATGTGCTTGCGATTGAAAGAGCACCAGGCCAAGGCCGGCGATCACCGCGGTTGCCGCGGTGTCAAACAACCGTTCCAGAACGTAGAGGCCGAACATGTCCGCGATGGGAAGTTTTTCCTTATGCGCCAAAAGCAGCGGGCGAACCGGTTCGCCTGCGCGGCCCAGAAGAAATACGGCGGAAAATCCAGCGAGCGTGAGTTTGTAGATGATCCAGAAATTCGACGGCCCCAAATTCTTCTGGAAGACCTCCCAACGCAGCGCGCGAAGCGCGTAGCAGCCGTAAATGGCGACGAGGGAGAGCAGCAGGTACCAGAGATTCGCGGCGCGAACGGCGTGAAGCAGTCTGGCACCGCTGAAATCGGCGAGGTTGATGAGTCCGGTGGAGCGATAAATGATGAAGCCCAGGACGGCGAGTCCGACCAGGGCCAGGAGGAGCTTCCTCGACGATGCTTGCATGCGATTGTCAGCGTAACGGCGGCGTGCGGTAGCGTCAAGCGAGGAAGCCTGGGGAGTTGTCAAGCACCGGGAGCTTGTAGGACGCCGGTCTGCGGCGGGGTTTGGAGCATGGGTAAGGCGTTGGAGTTCACGGGCCAGAGATGGAAGGAGCATCCACGATCTCTAGAGCAAGTGACGTCACCTCGCCGGACGATTTTCGTTGGGCCGTCGTCTGGAAATTCCGCGTTGAATTGGAGTGTCTTGATCGTCGAGGCTAAGTCGCGCATATCCTCGTTGCCGCGAATGAATTTAACTTCATCAGCAACCTGACCTTTGGCGAGAGTCAACTCAAACTGCGCGGTGCCCTCTTTTGCTGATGAGGAGCTCAAACGGAACTCGGACAATCGGGCCAAATCCTTGAGGCTGTCTCCCCATTTAGTGGCGACGGCAGGCGACTTGGAACCGCGAGCTAGAAATTTATCGCGCAATCGGCTATCACCGTTTACGGGAATGGCTGCCAAGGCCAAGGAAGAAATTTGCGCGGCACGGTCTTTGCGCCCCTGCTTGTCATAAACCTGAACCAGATGATCGCCAATGCTTGGATCGAGACTGAGCGCCCAAGCCGCGGAAAGATACTTTTGTGCAGTGTTCAGGTCATCCATCCTGAAATAGATCCATCCCAAGGTGTCCCAGTAAGCCGCCATTGAACCCATAAGCCCCAGCCGCTGCTCCTTGGCAGACAGCGAGGACTGATCAGCGCTTCGAGTTTCCACCTCTCTGACGGCTTGCAGGGCGTAGCCGAGCGCTTCCGGCAGGCGCTTGCCGGCATCACCCAGAGCCCAGGCAACATTGTTGAGCGTCTCCTCGCCGGGCTGCAGGTTCACGGCCTTGTGGAATTGCTCGGACGCTTTGTCGTCTTCACCAAGGCGTAGGTATGCCGTTCCTAGTTGCACATGGACATAGGCGTCGTCTGGTCGCTTGGCCGAGAGTTTTTCGAGCAGCGGGCGAGCATCAGCGTAGCTCTGCACATCCAGAAGGAGGTACGCCAAAGTGGCGGATGCGTACGAATCGTCGGGCTGCAACTTCAAAAAATCTCGAAAAGCCTGAATGGCCTCCGGACGGCGGCGGTGCTCCAAAAGGACACGCGCGAGCATCTGGTGCCCCCGTGGATCGGACGGGTTGAGCGAAATTCCTTTGCGCAGCGCAACTACGGCAGCATCAAAGTCGGAATTCAAGCGCGCTGCGCCCAAGAGCAACCAGGCGTCCGCCCACTTCGGGTCGAGCTTAAGCGCCTGTTCCAGTGATTTGGAAGCACTGAATGGAGCACCCATGGCCATCGATTGTGAGGCTTCGTCAAACAGGCGTTGCGCATCCGGGTTCTTAGAACCATGCACTTCATACGAATGCGGCTGAGGACCCAGTCCTTCCACAACGACGATCCAGGTCCCAAAGTCGTCGACGATCGTCTTGTGAAGGGCGGAGTATTCCGCGATTTCACGGGGCGAAATCTTGGGACGCAAAATCTTGAGGTGGCGGGTGCCTCTGAGCACCCCGTCTTCGAGGCTGGCCGAGGAGCTGTATTCCGCGAAATCTTTCTTTTCGTCCACCGAAGGGGGAACGGAAGACCAGAATCCTTTGGGGAGAGCAATGCGCGATTCGAAGTCAAGATACTGAGGCGCACCGAGCTGTATCGGAGGAGAAACGTAGTTAGATATTCCGAGAGTAACAACCATGCTGTTGATCTGGTTCTGTTTGGAGCGCGTCAGAATAAGAATGGTATCGGCGCCGGGGACTGGTTGAACGCCACGCTGTCGGGGATTCGCTCAATCTTGCTGATGCCGCTGTGACCGGACGGCTGTACTAGTAATCGAGTGTTGTGGGATCCAACTCCACGTACCCAGGACGGATCAAACTGGACATGCTTGCATACGATTGTCAGCGTACTGTCCACACAGTACATCGTCAAGCCGACAAATAGTTTATGGTGTGCGCGCTTTTGTGGGCCCACGTTGTGAAGTGGTTATGCCTGGTCTCGGTGGATCTGCTGAAAATTGGCCGGGCCAGTCAGTGAACGGCGCCGGGCTCAGCAAGTTCTTTTCAAGCGAGCGCAACTGGTTTAGTCTCTGTTGCAATTCAAGCGGAGGGCCAGCCCCTCATGAGTCGCACCGGTCGGGTGTTCTCAATCTTGTGCTTTTGTCTTTGTATTTCCGGCGTTGTGGGTGTTGCGCAGGAGCCCGCGGGCGAAGCTGCGCCTTTGTTGACGCTGGACGAGGCCATTCGCATTGCGCAGGAAGATAACCGGTCGATCAAGAATGCCATTCTGGCGGCTTCCATTGCCGCGGACCGGACCGCGGAAGCACGCACGTATCGATTCCCTTCCATAGACCTGTACGCGTTGGGCTCGCAACTGCTGACTCCCCTGGATTTTCGATTTGAGCAGGGCACGTTCGGGACCTTTCCGGGAATCGGGCCGGTACCGGCCACCGATACGAACATTCATACGCCGCTGAAGCCGACGCTGTACGGAATTTTCCAGGTCACCCAGCCGTTGTCGCAGCAGCACAAGATCGGACTGAATATCCGGCTGGCGAAACTCAACGAAAAACTCAACGCCGAGAAACTGCGGGCGCAGAAGCAATTGGTGGGCAATCAGGTGAAGCAGGCGTACTACGCGCTGGCGAAGACACAGAGCGCGATCGAAGTGAGCCGAAAAAATCTGGAGCTGGATCGCGAGCTGCAGCGGCTGATGCAGCAGAACGTGCTGCAGAAGACGGCGCTGAAATCGGACGAGATGGATGCGGAGGCCAAGCTGGCGCAGGAAGAATACAACCAGGTGATGCTGGGCAATGCGCTGGAGACGCAGAAGGAGCAGTTAAACGAATTGCTTGGACGGGATGTGCGCACGGCGTTTTCCGTGGGCGCGGCACCCGAACCTACCATCGCGGAGATGGACCTGGAATCGGCGCGCGCGAAAGCGTTGGCGGCGCGGCCAGAGCTGCGGCAATCGCGATTGGGAGTGGAGCAGGCGGAATTGAACCGGCGAGTGACCAAGGCGGACTACATACCGGACGTCAGCTTTGCGGTGCAGGACATTACGCTGGGGAATGTGAGTACCCTTTTGCCGGGGAACATTGCGTCGGCGGGAATCCTGGTTTCGTGGAATCCGCTGGACTGGGGGCGGCGGAAACACGAACTCGCGGAAGCGACGAAAACGATCGAACAATCGAAAAACTCACTGAAGGACGTGGAAGACCAAATCGTGGTGGAAGTCGGCGACAAGTTCCGAAAGCTGCAGCAAACGCGTGCGCTTTTGCATGCTACCGATTTGATGGTGGCTTCTTCGCAGGAAAAGCTGCGGGTGATTCTGAATCAGTACGAGCAGAAAACGGCGCTGACACAAGACGTGCTGCAACAAAAGGCGGCGGTGCAAAACGCGTCGGATCAGCACCAGCAGGCGCTGGTGGCGTTCTGGACGGCGAAGGCGGACTTCGAGAAGTCGCTGGGCGAGGACTGAAAAATGAACGGCAAAAGAAGGCTGCAAATTACGACTCACGTTCGCAGTGCATCGCTGACGGCATTCGCGATGGCGGCGGTGCTGGTAATGCTCTCGGGGTGCGCGGAAGACAAGGTGGTGGAGAAACCCAAGACTCCGGTGCGTGTGACGCCGGTTTCCCTAGGCGGCGGGGCGAGCGGAATCCGCTACTCGGCGAATGTGACGGCGAACACGCAGGTGAACCTGGCGTTCAAGTCCGGCGGATACGTGGAAGCGATCACGCAGAGAAAGGGCGCGGATGGACGGGTGCGCCCGTTGGAAGCGGGCGATGTGGTATCGAGCGGCGAAGTGCTGGCCAAGGTTCGCGAGGGCGAGTATTTCGATCGCGTGGCGCAAGCTACCGCGCAGGTAGCGCAAGCGCGAGCGGCGTCAGAGAAATCGCGGCTGGATTTTGAGCGGGCGTCAAATCTGTTTGCGTCGAACAGCATGACCAAAGCGCAGTTCGACGCCGCGAAGGCCAGTGATGATGCAAACTCGGCGGCGCTGAACAGTGCGGAAGCCGCAGCCTCGCAGGCGCAGATTGCGTTGCATGACTGCACGCTGCGCTCTCCGATAACGGGTTGGGTAATCCAACGAGACGTGGAAGTGGGTTCGCTGGTAGGAAGCGGGACGCAGGCGTTCGTGGTGGCGGATACCAGGGTGGTGAAAGTGGTTTTCGGCGTGCCCGACACGATGATCCAGCGCATCCGCCTGGGCGACTTGCAATCCATCACCACGTTGACGGTGCCGGGAGAAATTCGCGGGCGAGTCACATCGATTTCACCATCGGCCGATCCGAAGAGCCGGGTGTTTTCCGTAGAAGTGAGCATCGCGAACGCCGACAACCGGCTGAAGCCGGGGATGATCGCGACACTGGCGCTGGGGATCGACAAGGCGATGCGCGAAGTGGCCACCGTGGTGGTGCCGTTGAGCGCGGTGATCCGCTCGAGCAAGAACGGCGGAGCGTTTGCGGTGTTTGTGGTGACCCCGGAGTCGGGGACGGCGGCGGGGAGCACCGTGGCGCACGAGCGCGAAGTGAAGGTTGGGCCGACCATGGGGAACAGCATCGCGGTCACGCAAGGATTGCAGCCCGGTGAAAACGTGGTGTCGGCGGGGGCTACGGAGATTCGCGACGGCGAACAGGTTCGCGTGCTGTAGGACGTGCGGTAACAACGTTTGTAACCACGTTTGTAACAACGCCTGCAAGAAAGCCAGGCGACCAACGGAGAACGCAGAGCACAGCTCATGGCGCACAAAACCGACGCCGAGATGATCCAGCACACGCGCAATACTGCGCGTTTTTTCGTGGAGAACCGGCAGATCGCGTGGGTGCTGCTGATCACCACAGTGACGTGGGGCTGGTTCGGCTACCACTCGATGCCGCAGCGGAAGGATCCGGACATTCCGGTGCGCGTGGCGGTGGCCACGACGCCGTGGCCGGGCATGCGCGCCGAGGAAGTGGAACAGCAAGTCACGCGGCTGGTGGAAGAAAAGATCGCGGAGAATCAGACGATTCATCCAGGCACACCAGGCGATTACGGGATTCGCTCGGTGACCCTCCCCGGGCTTTCGGTGGTGTACGTGCAGTTGGCGGAGAACGTCACCGATACGAACAAGCAGTTCAGCGACATCAATCTGAAATTGAACTGGCTGAACAATTCCCTGCCGCAAGGTGCCGGGCCAGTGCAATTTTTGAGCGGCTTCGGCGATACCGCGGCGATGATGCTGACGGTGGCGAGTCCCCGGACGGATAGCGTGGAAATCGGTGTGCGCGCGCAAGGATTGCACGGCGCGCTGGCGCGGATTCGCGATGCGAAAGCCAAGGCGCGAAAATCTCCGGGACCGCGCGTTTCGGCAGCGTATTGCCTGCCGCAATCGGTGTCGCCGGACCTGGCGAGGCAGGGATTTTCGCAGTTCGCGCTGGCCACGCAGCGGGATGGGATTTTTCGCGATGTGGAATACTTCGGCGAATCCGGCTGCCTCGGGCTGGATGCGAGTTCTTCGCTGACCGACGCGCAAATCCTGGCCTACGCCGACGAATACATCCACAACCGGCTGCATAGTTCGGAATTGCATCCGGACGCGTGGGGACCGCTGTTGATCCGCGATCTGAACGACACCGAAAGGGTCATGGCCGCGGCGGCAGGAGACAAATACAGTTATCACGAACTAGATGATTTCACCGATCTGATCGCGCGAACACTGGTAGGGACGCCGCAGGCTTCGAAATATCAGCGAGCAGGAGTAGTGCCCGAGAATGTGTTTCTGGATTATTCGCAGGAGCGCCTGGCGGGCTACGGGCTACAGCCTTCGAAACTGCGGGATCTATTAAAGGCGCGCAATATTGCCATGCCCGGCGGGACGATGGAGGTCGGGCGCAAGAATGTAGCAGTCGATCCTTCCGGCGAATTCACCTCAGAAAAGGCCATTGGAGACGTGATCGTCGGCTCTTCGCCGTCGGGGAGCCCGGTATATCTGCGCGATCTGGTGAACATCAGCCGCGGATATCAGAGCCCCGCGAAATTTTTGAACTACTACACGGTGCCGGATGAGCAAGGCGTATGGCGCCGACATCGCGCGATTACCGTTGCAATTTTCATGCGGTCGGGCGAGCAGATCAAGAAATTCGGGGAGAACATCGACGAAAAGCTGGTGAACTTGAAGCAGTTGTTGCCGCGAGATCTGATGATCGTGCGCACTTCGGACCAGCCGCGGCAAGTGGAAGAGAACATTGAGCTGTTCATGGACGCCTTGTACGAGGCCATCGCGCTGGTAATCCTGGTTTCGCTGATCGGCTTCTGGGAGTGGCGGTCGGCGTTGCTGATGGCGCTGTCGATTCCCATCACGCTGGCGATGACGTTTGGATTTGCGTTTGCGCTGCGCATCGACTTGCAGCAAGTTTCGATTGCTTCCCTGATTATTGCTCTGGGCTTGCTGGTGGACGATCCGGTGGTGGCCGGCGATGCGATCAAACGCAGCCTGCTGGATGGCCATCCCAGCGTGGTGTCAGCGTGGCTGGGTCCGACGAAGCTGGCAAAGGCCATCATGTACGCGACGGTCACCAACATCGCCGCGTATCTTCCATTTTTGATGCTCGGCGGAAACACCGGCAGCTTTCTGGTGAGTTTGCCGATCGTAATGGCGTGCTCGCTGGTGGCCTCGCGCCTGGTGTCGATGACCTTTTTACCGCTGCTCGGCTACTACCTGTTGCGACCGGGCAAGCAGGCGGAAGAATCGATGGAGGAGCGGCGCTCACACGGATTTGCGGGATTTTACAGCCGCGTGGCGACCGCAGCGATCGAGCATCGCTGGCTCGTGCTGGCGGGGTCGATTGTGTTTCTGGTCGTCGGCGGATTTGCCAGCAGCAAGCTGAAGAGCCAATTTTTTCCCGAGGACGTGCAGTACTGGGCGACCGTGGACGTGTGGCTGGCCAATGACGCTCCAATTTCCCTGACCAGCCAGACGGCGCATGAAGTGGAGCGCGTGATCGAAGAGGCGGCGCGAGAATACGGAAGGCAGCATCCCGGGAAGGATGGGAAGCCGCGTGACATCTTGCATTCGATGACCACGTTTGTGGGCGGGGGCGGACCACGTTTCTGGCTTTCGGTATCGCCAGAACTGCAGCAGTTCAATTACGCACAGATTGTCTTGCAGATGAACAACAAAGAGGATACGCCGGAGGTGGTCGGGTCGCTGCAACTGGCGGTGGCCTCGAAGATCGTCGGCGCGCGCGTGCAGGTGAAGCAGCTGCAAACGAATCCGGTGGATAACCCGGTGGAAGTGATGGTGACCAGCCAGGCGGACATCGGGGAGGACGGCGAACGCGCGGACAACGAGATGCTGCGGGCTCTGGCGCGACAAGTCAAGCAGGTGTTGAACGAAGTGCCCAAAGCGATGAACGTACACGACGACTGGGGCCAGGAGAGCGTCGCGGTGCGACTGGACGTGGACCCCGACCGCGCCAATCTGGCGGGGATTTCGAATGCGGACGTGGCCAGTTCGTCAAGCGCGGCACTGAGCGGCACGCAGGTCACCACGCTGCGCGATCGCGACAAGCAGATTCCGGTGATATCGAGACTGCGGATGGAAGAACGCGCGCAGCTTTCGGACCTGCAGAATTTATATGTCTACGCGTCGCAAAGCACGGAACGCGTATTGTTGTCGCAGATCTCGTCGATTGAAAATACGCTGGAGCCGCAGCGCATCCGGCGGCGCGAGCATTTTCGAACCATCAGCGTGCTGTGCGATCCCGTGCCAGGCGCGCTGTCTTCCGAAGTGCTGGCGGTGGCCGGTCCGAAACTCGACAAACTGATACAGAACGTGCCGCCAGGCTACAAGATCACGATCGGCGGAGAGAAGGCCAAGCAGGTGCAGAGTTTCGGGGACCTCGCCGTGGTGATGGGGATTTCGATCGCGGCGATTTTCCTGGCGCTGGTGTTGCAGTTTAATCATGCGATCAAACCGCTGCTGGTGTTTGTAGCGGTGCCCTATGGGATTGTCGGAGCTTTGATGGCGCTGGCAATTATGGGGACGGCGTTTGGATTTATGGCCTTCCTGGGAATTGCGAGCCTGATCGGCGTGATTGTGAGCCACGTCATCGTGCTTTTTGATTTCATCGAAGAAATGCACGAGAAGGGCGAGCCGCTGGAGCGGGCGCTGGTCGACGCCGGCATCATGCGCCTGCGGCCGGTGATGATTACGGTTGGCGCCACGGTGCTGGCGCTGTTTCCGCTGGCGATGCATGGCGGGCCGTTGTGGAAGCCGCTGTGTTATTCGCAGATCGGCGGATTAGGCGTGGCTACATTCATTACCCTGCTGCTCGTGCCGGTGTTCTACAGTATCTTTGTACTGGATTTAAAATTGGTGAAGTGGGAAGGTCCCACCGAGCGGGAGCAGGGCGGCTGATCGCCAAGTTGCCCGGTGGCGGCATATTGCCAGAAACCCAGAGCATCCGAAATTTGCAGGACGAGCGCGCTATGAACGTCGTCATTGCCATGTTGCGGGGCGTAAATGTGGGTCCCCACAATCGCATCAAGATGCAGGACCTGCGCGCATTGTGCGGAACGCTGAAGCTGCGGGATGCGCAAACTTATGTGCAGAGCGGGAACGTCATCTTTCGTACCGATGAGCGCGATTGCACAAAGCTCGCAAAGCGCCTAGAAGACGCCATTGAGAAGAAATGCGGATTTCGCTGCGATGTCATCTGCCGTACGACAGCGGAAATGAAGAAGGTCGTGGCGAAAAACCCGTTTGCCAAGCGGCGCGACATCCATCCCGGCAAGCTGCTGGTCACATTTCTATCGGATGATCCGGGCCAAGGGGCGCGGGCAACCATCCGTGCGTTAAAGATCGAGCCCGAGGAATTGTGGATCGAGGGGCGTGAATGCTTCGTTTATTTCCCCAATGGGATGGGGCGCTCGAAATTCAGTTGGCCCAAGATCGGAAAGATGCTTAACGTGTCGGGCACCGGCCGCAACTGGAACAGCGTCACCAAGATGCTGGAACTGGCTGAGAAGATGGGAACCAGTTAGCAAGCCGTTATGAAAAGCAGGCGCGAATGCAAATGCCCGTGGCACACCGGTGAAACCGCCATACTCGTCGTCCCATGGTGTGAAGGCTTGCCCCCCGCTCTCGAGGACGAGCCGCCTGACAGGGTGAATAAACTGCGTCCGCGGGAAGTGTCCGCTTGTGTTTCCCCTTTGGGATGAGTAAGATGCGCGCAATCGTCCCATTCCTGGGACGGCGCGGGGAACTTTTCGGTGGCAATTTTCGTTCCATCATGTGCAGGCCAGGACATGCCGCGATTCGAGGCTGACGAAGGTTGGAACAGGATGCCCAACTGGTCCAGCAATGCCTCCAGGGCGACGGCTCGGCCTGGGAAGAACTTGTGCGCCGCCATTCGCGCCGGATCTTCAACATTTGCTACCGGTTTACCGGGAATGGCACAGAGGCGGAGGATCTCTCACAAGACGTTTTCCTCCGGGTGTACCGTACCTTAGGCAGCTATCGGTCGGCGCACGGCGGGTTTGCCACCTGGGTAACCAGCGTGACCCGCAACCTGCTGATCGATCACTACCGGCGCACCAAGCGCGATCGCCAGACCGATTCGCTGGACGACGCCATGCCGGTAGTGGAGAACAAGGAGTCGGCGGGGCGGCGGCCGGATGAGCAACTGCTCCTGGGCGAGTTGAGCTCGCAGGTGCAGTCGGCGCTGAAGAAGCTTTCGCCGGAGTTACGCGAGGCGGTGATTTTGCGGGATTTGCAGCAGTTGGAATACATGGAGATTCAACAGGTGCTGGCGGTGCCCGAGGGAACGGTGAAGTCGAGAATCAACCGCGGCCGCATCGAGCTGGCGAGAATCTTGCAGCAAATGGGCGTCGGGCCGTCGTAAGGAAGCGAGACAGCAGTAAGGAAGTAACGGAGCAAAGAACGGCTAGCGAAGCAGTGAGTGGCAGGGACGTATTGAGATGACTTGGACTTGTGAACAAACCGAGGCGCGGCTTAGCGACTACCTGGACGGCGTGATGAGCCGCGAGGAAGGCGCGGCGTTTGATGTGCACGTAAATGGATGCGAGCGCTGCGCGCCTATGGTGGCGAGCGTGTCGCACCTGCTCTCGGACATGCACGCGATGGAGCAGATCGAGCCGCCAGCGCGGCTGGTGTATGCGATTTTGGATCAGACGCTGGGACCCCGGGACGCGCTGAGCGGCTGGCGAGCCGTATTGGCGTGGTTGCGCGGAATTGGTTCGGTGCGCTTCGCGTATGGCGCCGTTTCGATGGTGGCGACGCTGGCTATTTTCGTCACCGCCGCGGGATTCAACTGGCGCAAGCCGCGGCTCGCGGATTTGCGGCCGGATGTGATTTATCGCAACGCCGATCGCCAGGCGCACTTGGTGTATGCGAAAGGCACGAAGTTCGTCAACGATTTGCGGGTGGTGAACGAAATTCAGTCGCGCCTGCGGCAGGACAGCGAAATTCCGAGCTCGAACCAAAGCACCGTGCCGCAATCTTCCCCGGACAAGCATCCGGGAAGTACGGAAAGCACACCTTCGGCGCCCAAGCAGCAGAATCGTGCGAATGATGTAATGAAGCGCCTGGAAGTGCTCGCCGAAGAGATGCCGTTCCTGGTCGCGCCGTGGATGGTTGGCGGCGAAGCCGGTCCGAGGAGAATGCCATGAAGTGTGCGGTCCATTCCGAGGTGGACGCCACTGGTTATTGCCGCAATTGCGGGAAGCCGATGTGCGCGCTGTGCGTGCGGCCGATTCGCGATGTGCTGTATTGCGAGGATTGCCTGGCGAAGATCGTGGGAATTCCCGCCCAGCCGGTTGGTGGTGTTCCCGGCGATCCGTCCTTGAGCGCGCCGGCAGTGATGCCGGCGTCTGCGGTACCGGGAGTGGGGCCGAGTCCCATTCTGGCTTTCTTCCTTGGATTTTTGCCGGGCCTCGGCGCCTTTTACAACGAGCAGTATGGCAAGGGCATCATTCACCTCGCGATTTTTCTTTTCCTGTTCATCGTTGGCGTAGACGGCTCACTGGGTGGCGGCGCGGAGGCAGCGCTGTGGATTTGTCTCTCGGGCTTGTGGATCTACATGCCGGTTGACGCGTACCGCACGGCGAAAGCGCGCCTGGCTGGGCAGACGTTGCAGGATCCGCTGGAGACCTTCAGCAAAGGGCGGCCGGTGGGTCCGATGTTGATCATCGGCGTCGGCGTTCTGCTTCTGCTTCACAACTTTGACTGGTTTCCGTGGTGGCGCATCCAGCAATTCTGGCCGGTGCTGTTGATCGTGGTGGGCGTGGTGATGTTTCGAAACCGGCTGGGCGGCGGGCGGCCGTGAGAGGAGCGTGCCATGAGTGATCGAGTTCGTTGTCATTGTGCGCGCTGCACCATTCGCGGGCTGATGGGCCCGGCGGTGGTGATCACCATCGGCGTGCTATTCCTGCTGCAAGAAGTGCGCGGTGGATACCTGGGCTTCGACAATACCTATCCGCTTATCCTGGTAGTGATCGGTGCCATTCTCCTCGCTTCCTCGCTGGCTCGCGGCGAAGGACACATCTCGGAAGTTGCGCCACCTCAGGCTCCGCCCACGCCCGGCTCTCCGGCCGGACCGGCACAAAATTCGCTTCCAGGACAAGGTCAGTAACTTCGCATGAGCAACGGTCGACCGCGGGGCAGCAGCGTTTTCAGCGGACTTCTGCTGATCTTCATCGGCGGGCTGCTCTTGCTGCACAACTATCGAGGGCTGGAAATCGGCAGCGTGCTGAGGCATTGGTGGCCGCTGATTCTGATTGTCTGGGGCGCGCTGAAACTGTACGAGCGCACCGCGGGACGCCGCGCTGGTGATCCCAGCGCCGCGCGCATCACGCCGGGAGAAGTTTTTCTGGTGCTGGGGCTTATGGCCCTGGTCGGCGCGGTGGTTACCACCGAAAACGTCCGCGATCACTTTCGCGATTGGACCGGGGATTGGGGTAACACGGTCGAACGCGATCTGGATGTCGCGCCGACCCCGGTGCCCGCAAATGCCCACATCACCGTTCGCGCCTCGCGCGGCGATATCAGCGTGCGCTCGTCGGATGAGGCCGAGATTCGCGTGAACGGCAAGAAGGGCGTGAAAAGCTGGAACGAAAACGAGGCGCGCAAGATCGCCGACGAGGTTTCCGTTGAAATCGCCAAGCAAGGCGATGGATTTGAAGTGCGGCCGGCCGGTGGAAGCGAATCGCGTGTCAGCATGGAGATGGACGTGGTGGTGCCCAGGAAGGCGAACCTGACGGTACGCAACGATAAGGGCGACATCTCCGTGGCCGATATGGCGACATCGGTGAACGTCAACAGCGGCAATGGCGACGTGGAGATACGCAATACCGACGGAGACGTGAATCTCGACATGCGCCGCGGTGATGCCAAGGTTTCTTCGACCAAAGGCGATGTGAAAATCTCCGGCGGCGGCGACAGCGCGGAAGTCACCGATGCGACCGGAAGCCTTACCGTCAATGGTGAGTTCGTCGGGCCGGTTCGCGCGGACAAGGTAGCCAGGGGCGTTCGGTATGTTTCGCACCGCACGGATTTGACAGTGACGCAACTCGGCGGACATATGGAAGTGGGCTCGGGCAACATTGAAATCGTGGATGCCCCGGGCAATGTGAATCTGCGAACGCATGAGGAAGAAATCAGCCTCGAGAACGTCGGCGGCAAGATTAAGGTCGACAATCGCAACGGGAACATCGAGGTGCGCTTTTCTTCCCCGCCGAAAGAAGACGTGGAGGTGTATAACGCCTCCGCGGCGATTTCCCTGAGCTTGCCTTCCGGTTCGAATTTTCAAATTGTGGCGGATTGCCATTCAGGAGAGATCGACTCGGAGTTCGAAGCGGATACGCTCAAGCAGACTTCCACCGATTCCGGAGATGCGCATCTCGAAGGAAGATACGGAAACGGACGCGGTCCGAAGATCACGTTGAAGACGAGTTACGGCTCAATTTCCATTCACAAGACTAACTGAGGAAAGCGCAACCCCATCACACTGCGGTAGCTTAGGCCTTCAGGCCTAAGGGTTTGGATTCCGCGTCAAGCACCATCGCCCCGGATCGCACAAACTTCATCTCTGCAGGTAAGCCACTGCTCTCTATCTCTCCGCCACCCGCTCTAGATCCTGGTAAAACGTCGGGTAGGACACGCCGGCGCAATCGGAGTTGCGAATCAGCGTGGGGCCTTCGGCGCCAAGTGCGGCGATGGAGAAGGCCATGGCGATGCGGTGATCGTCGCGCGGGTCGATTTCGGCCCCCTTGAGCCGGCCGGCTTTGCGGCCTTCGACGCGCAGGCCGTCGTGGCGCTCGTCCACGGTCGCCCCCATACGCTTCAGATTTTCTGCGAGCGCGGCGATGCGGTCGCTTTCTTTTACACGCAGCTCGGCGGCGTTGCGGATCTCGATGCCCTGCTCGGTGAACGGGGCCAGTGCCGCGAGCATCGGCAGCTCATCAATGACCAGCGGTATTTGGTCGCCCTCGATCACGCCCCCTTTGAGGTCGGCGCTTTTCACCGATAAATCTCCGACCAGTTCACCGTGAGTGCTGCGGAGCGAAGTGACTTTCACGGTCGCGCCCATCGAGGCAAATACATCGAGGATGGCGGTGCGCGTCGGGTTCAGTCCGACATTGTGAATCAACAGCGCGGACTCCGGCAGCAGCGATGCGGCGGCGATGAAGAATACCGCGGAAGACAGATCGCCGGGAATGTCGAGGGAACGTGCTTGCAGCTTGCCGTTCCCGTTGCCGCTCACGACGGAATGGACACTCACGGTGGTTCCCTGCTTTTCGATGACGGCGCCGAATTCTTCCAGCGCGAGTTCAGTGTGATCGCGAGTGCGCGCGGGCTCGGTGACGGAAGTTACGCCGTCGGCGAAGAGACCCGCCAGGAGAACCGCGGACTTCACCTGAGCGCTGGCCATCGGCGTCTTGTAGGCAATTTTGTGCAAGTGGCCGCCGCGAATTTCCAGGGGTGCGTAATTATCCTCGCGCGCGCGGATGTCGGCGCCCATTTCGCGCAACGGAGAGACCACGCGACCCATGGGGCGTTTCTGGAGCGAGGCGTCACCAGTTAATTTGGTGGTGAATTCCTGCCCCGCAAGGATGCCGGTAAGCAAGCGCATGGTGGTGCCGGAATTGCCGGCATCAAGAGCGCGCCAACTGCTTTTGAGGCCGCGCGGACCGTGGCCGGTGACACGGATGGTGTCCTTGTCCCTTTTTACTTCGGCGCCGAGAGCGCTCATGCACGCGAGCGTGCTTTGGCAATCGACGGCGGCGGCAAAATGCCGCAGTTCGCTGGGGCCCTCGGCGATGGCGGCCAGCATGGCGTAACGGTGAGAGATGGATTTGTCGCCCGGCGGTTCGACGCCGCCGGAGACGTGTTTCGTGGGCTGGATGGTCTGCTTTTTCACGCCGCAATTTTAGCACGCACCTGCACCTGCTCGGTGCCGCAGGACGCCCCGGGGTGCGGCCTCGATTCTGATTTTCAGCATGGGCCGCGTGGCATCTAAACCCTGCCGTCTGAAGACGCCGGCTAGAGCTTGAGATTTTTTTGCTGCGCGGCGTTCTACGCTCAAGGCACGGAAATGTCTCCAGAATAATACTGGCCCCGCGGACAGTTTTTGTGGAAGCAATGGCCGCCGAGGTCTTGAAATATTCCGCAGCGACGCTGCGTATCATAAATGCAGGGAGAAGAACGACCATGTCAGCGCGCAGTACAGTAATTCAGGTTGCGACCAAAACGGGAATGCTCATCGCGGCGTTGTTTGTGGTGAGCGTCTTGCTTGCCGCTATTCCGCAGCACAAGCAGCAAACCGGCCAGCCTCTGGTGGTCTTGAACGGAGACCTTCAACCAGGTCTGCCGGAAACGGATTCGCAAAAAATCGTGGTGCGGGCCTCGGACGAGCCCGCGCAGGAATCGCAACAACAGCCCGCAAGCGCACCGGCGGCAACGCCCGACGAGAAAGCCAGCGAGCAGGCCGCGGTTCACGATATGACGCGCGGCAATCATGATACGCATGCTTCGCACATGACCATGACGGAAATGCGCCAGGCAACCCCGGGCGACGCGCAACGCGCCAACGAAATCGTCGAGCAGCTTCGCAGCGGCATCGAGAAATACAAGGACTATCACGTTGCGCTGGCCGACGGATTTCACATTTTCCTGCCGAACGTTCCGCAGCCGGAATATCACTTCACCAGCTACCACAACGGCTTTCTCCAGGCTTTCAGCTTCGACCCGGCACGGCCGACATCGCTGCTGTATAAGAAGACTTCAACCGGCTACGAACTGGTCGGAGCGATGTACACCATGCCCAAGCGCGCTACCGAGGATCAGTTGAATGCCCGCGTGCCGCTGAGCGTGGCGATGTGGCACCTGCATACCAACTTGTGCATGCCCCCGCACGGTGAATTGCGCAGCGCCGACTGGACCAAATTCGGCCTTCAGGGTTCGATCGCTTCCAAGGACGGCTGCGACGCCGCCGGCGGTCGTTTCTCGCCGGTGGTGTTCGGCTGGATGGTCCACGTCTATCCCTACGAGGATTCCCTCGACAAGGTCTTCGCGATGCACAACCACCTGGACTGAACCTAGCCCGTTTGCAGAAATTTTCTTAACTTTCCGTTCCTTCTACTATATAATTAGTACTGTCATAGCACGAGAAACACGGGAGCCGCCCGGCGCGGGTTCCGCAGCCCTTCTGTAACCGTAAGAAAATAAACGGCTATAAGTCGAGTATGCACTGCACTTACAAAAAGTGCACCTGTAACCCCTTTCCCTACTGTACATACGTGAACACCGGGGTATATGCCCCCCTCACTCATGGCGGAGCGCTACTAGCGGGTCAATGCGAATCGCGCGGCGGGCCGGGATATAGCCTGCGGCAATGGCCACGGCGGCTAGGCACAGGGCTACCGCAGCCAAGGTGGCCGGGTCGCTCGCCGAAATACCAAACAGCATATGGCCCAGAAGGCGGGCGGCCGCCAGCGAGGCCGGAATCCCGAACGCCAACCCTATGGCGGCGAGCGTAAGGGTCTCGCGCAGGACCATGGCGAGGATCTGCGGGCGGGAGGCACCGAGGGCGACGCGGATGCCGATCTCGTTGGTGCGGCGCGAGACGGAGTAGGAGATCACGCCAAAGATGCCGGTGGCGGCGAGCACCAGGGCCATCACCGCGAACAGAGCGAGCAAGCCGGTGCGAAAACGCTCCTGGGACACGCTGGCATCGACGATCTGAGTCATTTCGGCAATGTCGGTGACGGGCAGGTCTTTATCGAGGCTCCTGATGGTGCGGCGAATGGCGGAGCTGAAGCCCGGCATGCCTACCGCGCTTTTGGCGACGATCACGGCGCCAGGAAACGGAGCTTGCGCGTAGGGCACATACATCATGGGGCTGGGATTGGCGCCAAGCGAGGTGTCGCGCACGTCGCCGACAATGCCGATGATCTGGCGGGCGACGGGGGGATTAGGGGGAAAGCCAAAACTGATTTCCCTGCCGATGGGATCCTGGTCGCGAAAATAAATGCCCGCCAGAGCTTTACTGACCAAGGCCACCGGAGGCGAAGACATGGCGTCGCGCTGGTCGAAGGCCCGGCCGGAGAGCAGCGGGATGCCCATGACGCGGAAATATTCCTGGCTTACGGAGACGTAGTTCGCAGTGCGGCTTTCGGCGTCGGAGAGCGGAGGGCCACCGACGATGGTGAAGGCGAGATTGACCCTGCCGTCGGCCAGCGGCGCAGGAATGCAGACGGCGGATTGCCGGAAACCGGGCTCAGCGTGGAGACGAGCGAGCAGTTCGTCGGAGAAGCCGAGCCAGCGTTGCGGCGTGGAGTATTGGGTGCGGGGCAAGGCCACTTCGGCTTTGACCATTTGCTGAACGTTGAAGCCCGGGTTGACGTCGAGGAGCTTGTTGAAGCTGCGGAGGAGCAGACCCGCGGCGACCAGCAAGACCATGGCGAGAGCCATTTCGCCCGCGGCGAGGATGTTGCGCACGCGCAGACTCCTGCCGCTCTCTCCGGCGCGGCCTCCGCCCTCGCGCAGGCTGGATTGCAAATCGGATTTGGCGGCGAAGAGCGCGGGAGCGAGGCCGAATCCGGCGCTGGCAAGAAGCGAGAGAAGGAGCGCGAAAGCGAGGACGAAGTAGTCGACACGGATGGGATTGAACTGCGGGATGTTGGCCGGAAGGATGGCGGCGAGCGATCCCACGCCGCCATAGGCCAGGGCAATTCCAGCAATGCCGCCGAGAAGGCCGAGCACGGCGGTCTCGCTGAGCAGTTGACGAACGATGCGCGCACGGACGGCCCCTAATGTGGCGCGAACGGCGATTTCACGGGCGCGAGAAGTGGCGCGGGCGAGCAGCAGGTTGGCGATGTTGGCGCAAGCGATCAGCAGCACCAGACCGACGGCACCAAGGAGCACGAGCAGCGCTGGGCGGACGTTGCCCACGATGACTCCCTGAAGTGGGGCGACGCGGGCCTGCCAGCCGGAATTTTCGACGGGAAACTGCACGGCGAGCTGAGCGGTGACGGCATCAAGATTGGCTTGAATTTGCGGGAGCGGGATTTCGGGCTTCAGCCGGCCGATGACCTGGAGCCAATGCCCTCCCCTGCGCGGTATCCAGGGACCGAACAGCGGATCGGCGGGCAGAGGAATCCAGATTTGATCGGCTTGAGCGATTTGCGGGAAGCGAAACGCGGAGGGAGCCACACCGATGACGGTGAAGGCTTGCTTGTCGAGATTGATGGAAGTTCCGATGATTTTTGGATCGCCGCCAAAGGCGCCGCGCCAGAGATTTTCACTGAGCACCACGACGGGAGCGGCGCCGGGCTTGCCGTCTTCGGGATAGAACGTGCGACCCACGACGGAGTGCACCTGAAAAAGAGAAAAGATCTGTGCGGTGGCGACCGAGGTGTTGACGACGAAAGGTTCGCCATGGCCGGTCAGCGTCAATTGATGGGCCTGGACGGCGGCGAGTTCGGTGAAGACGTTGCTTTGGCGGCGCAAATCTTCGAAATTGGCGTAGGACCAGCCGGTGTTGGCGCCCTCCTTGGTCTGCTGGAAGACGTTGTAGAGCTGCTCGGAGTGGGAATACGGAAGCGGCTTGAGCAGCGTGGCGTAGACCACGCTGAAGATGGCGGTGTTCGCGCCGACACCGAGAGCGAGAGTGAGGACGGCGACCGCGGTGAAGCCGAAATTTTTGCGCAGCATGCGGACGGCAAAGCGGAGATCTTGCGCGAGAGTTTCGAGGAGGGGCAAGCCGCGGAGTTCGCGGTTGGTTTCAGAGAGTTGCGTGACACCCCCCAGACGTATGCGAGCTGCGCGGCGCGCGTTTTCGGGAGTCATGCCGCGGCGAACGTTTTCGTGGGTGAGCAAGTCGAGATGGGCGTCCAGCTCGGCGTGGAAGTCCTGATCGACCTGGCGGGGGGAAACGGCAGTACGGATCCGGGAACCGAGTGCTTTGAAAGTGGCGAACATAGATTTGCCCCTTGGTAATCCTGCGGTTCAGCTGCGTGCAGCGGCGCCGAGTACGCGGCCGATCACGGAAGAGATGCGCTGCCAATTTTGGGCTTCGGCTTGAAGCTGTTTGCGCCCGGATTTGGTGATGGAGTAGTAGCGGGCCTTGCGATTATTTTCCGAAACGCCCCAGACAGCGGTGATCCAACCTCTGTGGAGCAAGCGAACGAGCGAGGCGTAGATGGTGCCTTGATTGATCTGCAGGGCTTGTTCGCTAACCTGCTCGATGCGGCGGGCGATGCCGTAACCGTGAAGCGAGCCCATGGAGGTGAGGGTATTGAGGACCATGAGGTCGAGAGTGCCCTGAAGGATTTCGGATTTGGTGGGGGCGGGCATGGCCTGGGTGCCTCCTGTGGGGTGACTACAGGAGTATCGTTGTGGACCTGTGGGATGTCAACAGGAAAGTTTGAGCGCAGCCAGGAATGGCCGCCACTATGGGCTAGGGAGTTTGAGGAGCTCGGGGCGCTGGGTGACGTAGCGGCGGCTCCAGCGAAGCTCGGTGTTGTCGCGGAGGACCACTTTGTATTCCCCGTGGAACCACGGTTGGAGTTCGCGGATGGCGTCGAGACGGACGAGACTGCCGCGATTGAGGCGCACGAAGAGTTTGGGGTCAAGGATTTCCTGGAGGGAATCGAGAGTGCCGCGAATGTTGTGTTTCTTGGCCGCCGTGTGTACCAAGACGTAGTTGCGATCCGCTTCGATCCAGGAGATGTCATTGACGGAGACAAAGAAGGCGCGCTCGCCTTCGCGAATGAGCAGGCGCTGGGAATAGCCGCGATCCCGTTGAATTTGCTGGAGCAGATGCTGCAAACGGGCTTCGGTGCCAGCGCCATTGGAGTGCTGGTGGTGGACGCGGGCACGATGGAGAGCTTCACGGAAGCGCTCCTCAACGACGGGCTTGAGGAGGTAGTCGAAGGCGTGGATTTCGAAGGCGCGAAGAGCGTATTGGTCGTGGGCAGTGACGAAGATGACTTGCGGCAGCTTTGTGGCCCGTGCAGAACGGTCCTGGGCTGACGGGCTGGGGCGCGTAGCCGGAAACGGCCGCGCCACGTGGTCCGGGCGCGAATTTGCGGAGAGAGCCTGGACGACGGCAAAGCCGTCGGTGACGGGCATTTGCACGTCGAGAAACACAAGATCGGGAATGAGCTTTTCGATTGCCGCGATGGCCGCGTCGCCGCTGTCCGCTTCTCCGACTACCTGGATGCCCGATTCGGCGCGGAGAAGGCGCAGGATTTTCCGGCGCGCGGGAGCTTCGTCGTCAACAACGAGGACGCGGAGTTGGGTCTCCGATGTCATGCGCCGAGCGGAGCAGCGCCGGTTGGGACGGCATTTGCAGAAGAGGCAGCGACGCGAAACGGAACGCGCACAGTGACTTCGGCGCCACCGGCGGAGCGATTGCTGATGTGAAATTCCTGACGGGTGCCATAGAGCTGAGCGAGACGGTCGCGGATGTTGGAGAGGCCCATGCCACGGCCGAAAACGGCGGCGGAATCCTGCGCGCCGAGACCAACACCGGTGTCGGAGACTTGCACGACCAGGCTGGCGTCCTGGCGATGCGCGGAAATGGAGATGTCCATGGAAATGCTGCCGGGCTGCATGCCGTGGCGGAGGGAATTCTCCAGGAGCGGCTGCAGGATCAGCTGAGGAACGAGGGAGTCCTTCAGAGCCGGATCGATCGCATAGCTGACGCGAAGCTTGTTTTCGTAACGCTTCTGCATGAGTTGCAGGTAGACGCCGGCGATTTCGAGTTCTTCGGCAAGCCTGATTTCGTGAGTTCGCGAGACACGCAGGGTGAGGCGCAGGAGATCACTCAACTGCGCGAGCATGGCGTCCGCGGCGCGCACGTCTTCGTACATCAGAGACGAGATGGTGTTCAGGGTGTTGAACAGGAAGTGCGGCTGGAGTTGCAGGCGGAGATTTTCGAGCTGGGCTTGGGCGAGCTTGGTCTGTAACTCCGCAGCGGCGAGTTGCTGGGCCTGGGCGAGGCGATAGCGCTGGAAGAAAAAGTAAAGACCGATGATCGAAGTGTAGCCCACCAGATCGTTGGAGAACTCCATCGGGTAGCGATACAGCATGATGCCGTAGTCATAGGGACCGAGGCCGATCAATGGAGCGATGAGCTGGCGGCTAAGGGACATCAGCAATGTGTGAGCGGCGGAGAACGCCACCGCAGCGGAGAGATGCCAGAGAATCAGGCGCGGCCAGGACTTACGGGGGAAAAGATAAGCATTGGCGACGCGCAGCATGAGCGGCAAGAGCAACAGGAAGGAGTAGACTCCGGTGACTTCCTCGAGTGTGCGGATAGCGAAGGTGCCGGTGCGCTGGCGGGAGAGATCGTCGAGGTAGCGATAGCCCGTGAGGAGAACGGCGATGGCGGTGTAGGCAAGGAAGACGATCGACCAGGTGAGCGCGCGGGGAAGGCGAGGGGGACGGACGGGTGTGGAGGAGATTGTGGAATCGGAGGCCATGGAGCTTGAGAGATTATGCGGCAGTGGGGTGATTCGCCTCAAGGAGCGCGATTCACCTCAAGGGACGCGGAGGTCAGGTGATTCCATTCGCATCGATGACGGCGCCCCTGCAAGCAAGGCGCGGTTCCTCCACTGAATATTGGAATCGCAGTTCGCGGTTGACAAGACCGCATCGCCTCTCCAAGAATCACCGCTAATGTTTTCCAAGAGAGAATCGAGCGAACTGACCATGTACATCCATATGTTTGCGTTTCGATTTAAGGCGGGCGTGACCGAGGAGCAGAAGAAGCACGTCCTGGATGAAATCCGCAAGTTGCAGCACGAGATCCCGGCGGTGCTGGAGTGCTGGGTGGGAAAGAATATTTCACCGCGCGGCGAGGGTTACGAGCTCGGAGGGGCGATGAAGTTTGCGGACCAGGCGGCGTTTCAGGGCTACGCGGCGCATCCAGTGCACCAAAAATTGGTGGGCTGGCTGATGCCGTTGATTGAGCCGATCGAGATCGATTTTCCGAGCACGTATGCGAGCTAGCTGTTTTCGATAACGCTTGCAAAGTTCGCGTCGGGAACAGGAAAGCAATGCCGCGCCTTTACTATAGGCGCGGCATTTTCGTTTGCCTTGCGGCTAGCTTTTGATGAACGCGAGCAGATCGGCGTTTAGGCGATCGGTGTGCGTGAACATGAGGCCGTGCGGGCCGCGCTCGTAGACTTTGAGTTGGCTGCCGGGGATCAGCTTCGCGGTTTTGCGTCCCATCAGTTCGAGCGGGGCGGAAACGTCGGCATCGCCGTGAATAACCAATGTTGGGACATTGACGTGCGGCAATTCAGGGCGGAAATCGGTTTCGACGTCGATGCGATTGCATTCGAGGATGGCCTGCAACGAAGTTTGCAGACACATGCGGATGCCCCAATCGACCATCTGCTGCGAGGTATCCGGGGCGAAGAACGGGCGGGCATTTTCGCCTAGCCATTTGGGGAAGTCTTTGCTCCAGCCCGCGCGGATGTTTTCGAACGTAGCTTTGTCCACGCCTTCAGGGTTGTCGGGAGTCTTCATTACGAATGGAAGGCTGGCGGCGACGAAGGCTACGCGCTTAACGCGCGAAGCGTCGTGACGCGTCAGGTAGCGGACGATTTCCGCGCAGCCCATGGAGTGGCCGATCAGAGTGGCGTCGCGAAGATCGAGCTTTTCTATCATCGCGGCCAGATCATCGGAAAGCGTGTCGAAATCGTAGCCGCGGCCGGGATCGCTGGAGCGCCCGTGCCCTCGGCGATCGTAGCTGACGCATCGCAGACCATGCGCGGAGAGGTGGGCCATCTGGTATTGCCAGAGATCGGAATTTACCGCCCAACCGTGGACGAAGACTACGGGCTTGCCAGTGCCCCAGTCGCGATAAAAGAGGCCTGCTTGATCTCGCGTCTCGATAAACGAGAGTGGAAGCAATTTGGACTTCGGCGTCTGGCGGGCGGCATTGGCTCCCCAAATGGCCTCAGGATCGGCTGCCAGCAGCCCCGCCCCGGCGGCGGCGCACGCTGCAGACTTGAAAAGCTCACGTCTGTTCATCGGATTCATAGCTTTCTCCTTGGTGAAATTCGCTGTCGAGACCAGGAATAACCAATGGAGAAAGCCAGATCGATAACCTGCGAGGTAATGTTGCCGAATTTTTCAGGAGGCGATGCGCTCGGCGGCGCTGCGTTGGCTGGTGCTGTCGCCCAAATTCTCAGGCTCACCAGAGAGCGAGCGCACGGCTTGCGCGGTGGCATCGTCGGCAGGATAAAAACATTCCAGCGCCAGTTCCGACAGGGTGACATCGACAGGCGAGCCAAAGATGGTGGTGGTGCTGAAGAAGGATAAGATCGCGCTATCGATCCGAATCTGCAGGGGCACCAGCACGGCATGCTGCTCCGAGCCTGCGGGCGCAGGAGTCTTGCTGACACCGCTTGGATATTTCGACACTTGTTGCAGCAGAGCCGCCAACTTCGTGTCCCCGGTGAGATCGATTTGGCGCTTCAAGCGCGCGAGGAGATGGGCGCGCCATTCGGCGAGGTTGACGATTTTGGAAGCGAGGCCATCCGGGTGCAGGCCGAGACAAAGAGCGTTGACGGGCTGCTGCAACAGAGCCGGTGAGACGCCGACGTAGAGTTGTGGCAGACCACCGTTGCTGGCAACGATATTCCAGTGACGATCCAGCGCGAACGCCGGGTAGGGTTTTTGCGCTTCCAGCACGAGGTCGATGGCTTTCCGTGCCCCGTGCAGGACGGGGTCATGCAGAGAACGCTCTGGAAAAATCGGGGCATACCCGGCAGCCACCAGGAGTACATTGCGCTCGCGCTTGGGCACCTCGAGCTGCTCGGCGAGGTGCAGAACCATTTCACGGCTGGGGATGGAACGCCCAGTTTCAAGGAAGCTGAGGTGCCGCGTGGAGATGTCAGCTTCGCAAGCCAGGTCGAGCTGACTGAGGCGGCGGCGCAGTCGCCAGTCGCGAAGCAAATCGCCGATGGTCTTTACCGAGGCCATGCAATTTGACCTTAGCACAGGGGCTCGGTGGCCGCCCATTACGTCCGAGGTAACGCACTGTAGAGCATTCATCGCGGTAAAGCTCAGCAAGATTCGTGACAGAGAGCGTTTGAAGAAGATTTAGATTCGCCTCGCCAAGGTCGCAACGAACAACCAGGGACTCCGAGAGGTACCGGAGAGCGAATTCCCCTTTATTTGTGGGAATCGTCGAGACCAGCGAGTTCCAGGACGCCTAGGCTTCTGGCTCCAGTCCGGCCCATCCGGCGGTTCGATTGCTTACCTGTACCCTGGGCCAGTATCATTGGCGTTTCATGGTGGGCCATTTCATGTCGTCAGTCGTTAATCGGCTTGTAAATCGGAGTTTACGGCTCGTGCTGCCGGTTGGTCTTGCTGCGGGCGCAGCCCTCATCGGCGGGTTATGTGCGCCAATCGCTGGGAGCCAGTCCAGTCAGATCCTGCCGGTCAGCGAGGTTCGCGAGGGGATGCAGGGCTACGCCTACACGATCTTCGCGGGCGACCAGGTCGAGAAATTCGACCTCGAAGTCATCGGCGTGATGCCCAATTTTCTGGGCCCGCGCCAGTCCATTATTTTGGTTCAGCTTAAGGGGCCCAAGGTGGAGCACACCGGCGTAGTCGCGGGTATGAGCGGCAGCCCGGTGTATCTCGAAGGGAAGCTGGCCGGGGCGCTCTCGTTGAAGCTGGGCGTTTTCACCAAGGAAGCCATCGCGGGCGTGACCCCGATTGAAGATGTGATGAACCCACCGTCGCAAGGCAGCGCGTCGGTGGCGGCGCAACTTGCGCTGCCAAACAACGCTACCTCACAGGTGGGTTTGCCTTCCGGCTCTACGCTGGAGCCGATTGCTACGCCGCTGGTTTTCTCGGGATTTCAGTCTTCCACGTTGCAACAATTCGCGCCACAAATCCAGGGATACGGCTTCGTCGCGGCGCAAGGCGGAACGGCCGCACCGCGTCCCGAAGACAAGCATCTGGCTCCTGGAGACATGGCCGGAATGGTGTTAGTAACCGGCGACGCGTCGATCAATTCAGCGTGCACGGTTACGGCGGTACAGGCCGACCGGGTTTTTCTGTGCGGCCATCCGTTTTTGAATCTTGGCGACGTGCAGCTACCAATGGCACGCAGCCGTGTGGTCACGACACTGGCTTCCGAACTAGCGTCGACGAAAATCGTCAATGTCGGCGGCTCGATCGGCACCATCACCGGCGACCATCTGACCGCGGTGTCGGGCAAGCTGGGCGCGGCTCCAGCAATGATCCCGCTGGATCTGGACATCGCGACCAGGCTGGGCCAGAAGAAGCTGCACTTCGAGATGGTGAATCACCCGAAGCTGACGCCGCTGCTGGTAGCGCTGACCACCTTCAATGGCATCACGCAAAACGTGATTTACGGTGAGGGGACTACGCTTCATCTCTCCGGTGAGATTCGCCTGCAAGGCCACGCGCCGGTGCAGATTGAAAACACGTATGCGCCAGGCGACTCCCTTAGTCCCGACAGCTTACCCATAGCGCTGGGCGTGCAAGGAATTTTCACGCGGCTGTTCATGAACACCTACGAAATTCCATCGGTCGAACATATTTCGTTGAAAGTGGAGAGCGTTCCGGGGCGCCAGTCCTTCACCATCGACAGTGCGTGGCTGGAAAAGGGCGAAGCCATGCCGGGACAAACAATCCGCGTGCGTGTCTTGCTGCATCCCTATCGCGGCACGCCGCGCGTCGAAGAAACTTCCGTGCGCGTTCCAGACCAGATCGCGCACGGCACGTCGCTCCGCGTTCTTGTGGGCGATGGCGAGCTGCTCAATCGCGCTTCGCGGGGCTTCGCGTTCTCAGGCGCCGGTGGGGCGGCAACAGGGCTCGATCAATTGATCTCGCTGCTCAACCGCGAGCGCCGCAACGATCGCCTGTACGTTGGGCTGTTCGTGCCATCGCCGACGATACTGTGGGACGACAAGGAACTGCCCAACGCGCCGCTGTCGGAGATCAATGTCGTAGACGGGCGGCCCGCTCCCGGCAGCGTGCAGGTTTTGCGCGAATCGCTGGCGAGCGAAGCCTCCGTGCCGCTGGGCGGACCTGTTTCCGGCGTCATCTCCCTGAACCTGCAAATCCGGTGATCACTGAATGCTCAAGCAAACGGTATTGACGACGGCGAAGTGCAAGCGCGCGCTGTTTGGCGCGATGTCCTGGGTTGAACGGCTCAGCGTGTATGCCCTGCTGTTTTGCTGTATCGCATCGTTCCCTGCTCTTCTGTTTGCTGAGCACACTCGCGGTTGGCGACAATCCACCTACGAGGAGTTCCTCAAGGGCACGGCGACAGGGGTCGCGGTGCGGAGCGATGGTCGCCTGGAACTGTCTCCGCGATTCAAGCTGATCTCTGATGCGGACGCTTCGTACCTTTGGTCTGTCAGGGGAGATTCCAAAGGGGTGCTGTACGCAGCAGGCGGCTCGCCCGCGAAAGTTTTTCGTTTCGACTCCAACGGCAAGCCGAGTGTTGCCTTCGAATCGAGCGATCTGGCGGCGCAGGCCATGACCTTCGATGCCAAGGGCAATCTTTATGTCGGCACTTCCCCGGACGGCAAGGTCTACAAGGTATCCGCGAGCGGGGAGAAATCGGTCTTCTTAGACCCGAAAACAAAGTACATCTGGGATCTGCTGTTCGGTGCCGACGGCACGCTCTATGTAGCTACGGGCGACAAAGGGCAGGTACTGGCCGTGTCGCCAGAGGGCAAAAGCGAACTCCTCTACAACAGCGACGAAGCGCACATTCGGGTGCTGGCCCTCGATCCGCAAGGCAACCTGCTGGCGGGCACCGAACCCAGCGGCCGCGTGCTGCGCATTACTCGTGTCAGCGGCAAGGATGCGCGAAAAGACAAGGATAAGGAACCGGGCGGCACCGGCTTTGTCATTTATGAAACCGCCAAGCGCGAGGTTACCTCGCTGGCGGTCGCTCCCGACGGCAACATTTATGTGTCCGCAATCGGCGACAAACAGCGCCCTGGCCAAAGCGCAACGGTCATCACCACGAATGCGCAAGGCGTGACCACGATCACCGGAGGCGGCGCCGTGAGTGCCGGCACGCAGCAGACCACTACCCCTTTCATTCCTTTTCCTCCGGTGCTTTCCAGCAGCATCTATCACATCTCGCCTGACGGCTCGCCCGAAGAGTTGTGGACCTCGCGTGACGATGTGGTCTATACGCTGGCACTCAACTCCGATGGACGACTGCTTGCCGGCACCGGCAACAATGGCGCTTTGCTCGCAGTGGATGGGCGCGGCGTTTTCGCGCAGCTTGCAAAATCGGGGTCTGCGCAGATCACTAGCATCACGCGAAATGCGAACGGCAAGATTTATCTGTGTACGGCGAACCCCGGCAAAGTGTTTTCGCTCGGGCCGGAGTACGAAGCCGAGGGTGCGTACGAATCCCGATCGTTCGATGCGCAGTTGTTCTCGCAGTGGGGACGCATTGAGTGGTGGAGCCCGCCGCCCGTGCCGGCCGCGAAATCAACTGCTTCATCGGGTGAACCGCGCCTGGAATTCTTCGTGCGGTCCGGGAACACGGAAGACCCGGGCAAGGAATGGTCCCGCTGGTTTGGGCCGTATTCGAAACCGACTACCGTACAGTCACCTGCGGCGCGTTTTGTGCAGTGGAAAGCGGTCATTCATGACGGGCGGCCGGGAGATGGCATAGATTGGGTGAACCTCGCATATCTCCCGCGTAATGTCGCTCCAGTGATCGACGGCATCGCCGTGCAGGATCCGGGCGTCCGCGTGCAAGGCGCCAACGTTGTACAGTCCGGCCAACAACCCACGGCCAGCTTGAAAATTCCACAAACGACGGGAACGAGTGGGATGGTCATTGCGCAAGGCGCGCCCGCAAGGTTCGAGCAACCTCCGCAAGGCTTCGTGCAAAAGGGTTATGCGTCCGTGCTGTGGAGCGCGCATGACGAAAACGACGACGAGTTGCGTTTTGCCGTGTACTACCGTGGGGAGAATGAAACGCAGTGGAAATTGCTGAAGGACAAGCTCGATCAGAAGTTTTATTCGTGGGACTCGACGACCCTGCCCGACGGTGCGTACTACCTGAAGATTACCGCGAGCGACGGCACCGCCAACCCGCCAGCCGCCGCGCTCAGCACGGAACGCGAAAGCGAGCGCTTCATAGTAGACAACACGCCACCGGCGATCGAAGCGCTGTCGGCGGAGGTTTCCAATCGCTGCCAGGGCCAGTCCTGCGATGTAGCCGTCACAGTCAAGTTTATCGCCCGCGACGCGACCAGCAGTATCGAGCGCGCACAATATAGCGTCGATGGCGGCGATTGGATTCTCGCAGCGCCGGCGGGAAATGTGAGCGACTCAACCGAGGAGCACTATCAATTTTCGATCGACATCAGCATGAAATCAGGGGAAGCGGAGAAGGAGCACAGCATAGCTGTGCGCGCTTACGATCGTTTTGACAACGTCGGCAGCGCGAAGACGACGTTGCGCGTAGGTGCAAAGCGGTAGGCGCGTACACCTATTCGCCACGCCGGTCTGCCATTCTCGCCACCGGTCTTCGTTACTTCGTTACTTTATAGATCTCGAGTCCAGTTCAGCGAGCGATCTTGATTCGACGGAGTGTGGAATTTATCGATTTCCGCGCCAAATCCGATCCGCCCATCGCCATACGGCTGGTTCCGCATATGCACCACGCGAGCAGTGCAGTTGGTCTCCTGGGCTTTATCGCCGGTGACCTCTGACGGCATCCGCAGAGTGGCCTCGATGGGCGTCCCGATCTGCAGAGGCGCGGAAGATGCGAAATAGAATCCGCCACGCGAGACGTTGATGGCCTCTGTAAAATGATCGCTCTTGTCCGCAGAAAGATTGATGGCGCGGAATCGCAGTGGCGTGCGGACGTTGTAGCGGGTTAATTGACGGCGTTCGGATCCATCCATGGCTTCCCTCCCCCGCGCGAGGGAGAACCCCGCGCTCTCACAAAGTTGGAGAAGGGGGCTACAGGCTATCAGAGCCACTATCTCGGTCAAGTGAGAAATGCCTAATGGCGCTGGGAGCGTACCCGCGTCAGTCCGACACCATTTTGGCCCTACATGCGAGCCAGTTCGAGCCGCAAATCCGCTCCTGCGCTGTGCGATAATGCCGCTTCGCTTGCAGGAGCAAAAACCGGATGAGTTCGACGCAGCCGAGCACCAGCGCCACCTATACGCCACCGGGCTGGCGCGCCATTGTGCAGGCGCACGCGCGCATCGCGCCGCGCATTCATCGCACTCCGGTGCTGACTTCCAATTCGCTGGACGCCGTCATCGGCGCACGCGTTTTCTTCAAGTGCGATAACCTGCAAAAGACCGGCTCGTTCAAGATTCGCGGCGCCACGAATGCGATTTTTTCCCTCAGCGGAGAAGAAGCGGCACGCGGCATTGTCACGCAATCCAGCGGGAATCACGGGGCGGCGGTCGCGTGCGCTGCGGGCTGGCGCGGAGTTCCGGCATGGATCGTGATGCCGAAAAATGCTCCGGCCGTGAAGCAGCGTGCTGTCGAGAGCTACGGCGGCCAGGTAACTCTGTGCGAGCCGACGCTGACATCGCGCGCCCAAATCAGCGCTCGCGTGCAGGCAGAAACTGGCGCGGTGATGATCCATCCTTACGACGACGACCGCATCATCGCCGGGCAAGCAACCGCGGCGAAGGAACTGCTCGAAGAAGTCGGCGACCTCGACGCCGTTTTCGCGCCGGTCAGCGGGGGCGGGCTGCTCAGCGGCACATGCCTGGGAGCGAAAGGGCTGCGGCCAGAGATCCGCATCTTCGGCTGCGAGCCCGAACGCGCCGACGACGCTTACCGTTCTTTGGCCAGTGGCACGCTCCAATCACAGGACTCCAGCGACACCATCGCCGACGGCCTGCGCGCCGCGCTGTCTGCGCGGACGTTCGGGATTCTCCGAGAACGCGTCGCAGGCATTCTGCGCGTCAGCGAGGAAGAGATCATTTCTGCGACGCGCATGATCTGGGAGCGCATGAAAATTATCATCGAGCCCTCCTCCGCAGTCGCGGTGGCACCCCTTTTGAAACCCGGTGCGCTCACATCGATGGAGATTCCGCCACGGCCCGACGGCCGCCCACTGAAGCTGGGCGTCATTTTCTCCGGGGGCAACGTCGACCTCTCCTCGCTTCCTTTCTGAGAAGAAATAAGGTCCTTAAAACGGAATCAATTCTTTGCTGCACGCAGCAACCTGAGGGCTCTCCTGATACGAGAGCATCAATGCAGAGCAAACAATCGTGCTGAAACGCGAAAAGGCCCCGCATGCGGAGACGGCATGCGAGGCCTTTTCGTAAGGAGGATAAGCCGAGGGTAAGCCGTTGGGAGGGGTGTGGTGGGGTTGGCTTACCCTCGGCGGTAGGTACTGACTTGCGGAGCCGTTACTTGGCGCTGGCGATCAACACCTGTTCGGTGGAGACCGGACCCATTGCCAGTTCCTTGTCCTTGGACTTGGAGCGCTCTTGATAGTTCAGGACCAAATGCAGGTCGGCGAGATAGAGCCGGTTGATGCGGGACTCCCCGTTGCGGCGGACGACCGTCAAATTGCTGGGAGCGTCGATTGATTTCACATCCATCGAAGATGTGATGACAAACTGGCTTCCATTTGCGCCCTTCACGACGATGCGTGCGGGCATCGCGCTGGACTGCAGCGTGAAGGTATAGTCACCGGCCGGCAGGCTAGCCTGGCCCCAGCGAACGTCGGACGTCAGCGTGAATGAGCCCTTGAAAGCATCCTGGGCGGAGGCGGGATTCGCGGAAGCGCAAACGGCGATCAGGCCGAGCGCGGCGATTGCGAGGATTCTTGTGAAATTGCTTTTCATTGCGGTGGTGCTCCTTTCGAGAATTAGTTTCTGCTTGGCCCTCAGTGCTTCTCTCTGAATGCACGCCAAACAGGGAGCACTTCACGTGCCGCGGGACATCTTACAGCTGCGGAATTTGGTTTTTTCGCAGGAAGACCTTTCGATTTAAGGACATGGCGACGATTGGTAGGGGGCGACAGCAGAGCCAGAAAAATCCCGCACGCGAGAAATGACTATCCAATCGGATAGTTTCCTATCTGATTGGATATGCTTTTCAGGCCTTGGACTTTTTCTTCAAAGACAGGCGCAAGTCAAGATTGCGGATCAGGCGGTGCAAATAGTTGGCGTGCACGCCCAGGAGCCGCGCCGCTTCGGTGAATTTTCCGTCCGACTGATCCATGGCCGTCAAAATCAGCTGGCGCTTCAGCTGGCGCACGGCCTCGTGATAAGTCGAAGAGCGCATCGAATGGGCGGGGGTCTCGTGCAGCGTCTCCGGTAAATCCTCGGGAAGGATCATTCCCGAAGATCCCAGCACCACCGCACGCTCGATGGCATTTTCCAGCTCGCGAATATTTCCTGGCCAGTCGTATTGCGAGAGGATCGTTCGCGCGTCCGGCGAAATTCCAAGGATTCGACGGTTGCACTTCTCGGCATATTTCGCGGCAAAGTATCCCGCCAACAAAGGGATGTCCGCTTTGTGATCGCGAAGGGGAGGCATGGTGATGGAGACGACGTTGAGCCGGTAGTACAAATCCTCCCGGAAGGTCCCATCTTTCGTGGCCTTCTGCAAGTTCTTGTTGGTGGCGGCCAGAATCCGGATGTTCAAAGGCAAACACTTGGTGCCACCCACGCGCATGAAATCGCGCTCTTGCAACACGCGCAGGAGCTTAGCCTGCATCGCCGGACTGATTTCTCCCATTTCGTCCAGGAAGATGGTTCCGCCGTTGGCCATCTCCAGTTGGCCGCGCTTCAGAGCAATCGCACCGGTAAAAGCGCCGCGCTCGTGGCCAAACAATTCGCTCTCAAGGAGTGTTTCGGTCAGAGCTGCGCAGTTGATAGCCACGAACGGTTGATCGCGCCGCGGACTATTGCGGTGAATCGCGCGGGCGGCCAGTTCTTTTCCGGTTCCGCTTTCGCCATAAATCAGGACAGTGGACTCGCTCGCCGCGACTTTCTCGATCAGCGAATACACCTCCCGCATGCGCGGGCTTTCTCCGACCATGTCGTGATCCAGGTCCACTTCGGCGCGCAGGCGGCGATTTTCGCTGCCTAGCCACTCCACCTGCCGCGCGCTCTCGATCGCCATGGTGGCAATGCCCGCGATGGCCGTGACCAGATGCAAATCGTCTTCGCCAAAACGGATATCCGGATTCGTGGTATCGAGATAGATCAGGCCGATGGCCTGGTCCATATTTACCAGCGGCACGCAGAGCAGCGAATGCACAACCGGATTGGAGGCCTGCTCGGCTTCGTTTCCAGAATCCTTCTCGGCATCTTCCGACTCTTCGTCGTCTTCATCCTCAGCATCGAGCAGCTCTTGCTCCACGAGGGCGCCGTTCTTACCGTTTACGTCATTGCTGAGCATGGCGACACGCTCGTCGAGCACTTGCCGGGCGACGCTGCGGTCCACGTGCACCGAATGTTGCGGACCGGAGACCCGGTCCCACGCCACCACCGAAGAAAATTCATCCGGATCCGTACCCAGCAGGATCGCCCCGCGCTCCGCCGGCACGACGTCAAAAATCATGCCCAGCAACTGCCATTGCAGCGACTCGACATTGCGCACCGAACCAATCGCCGTGCTAATCTTCAGCAACGTCTGCAGATCGCGAGCGAGCCGTTCGGTGGTGGGCAGCGCTGCCAGGGCATCGGGATGGAGATAGCGCATGTCCTCGCGGCGCAAACGCGTACGCGCTGCCGTGGCCTCCGTGCCCTCATCCATCTCCACTGGATTCGGATGGACCTCGGATGCCTCCTCATTCAAAAACAAAAAGACCGAGCCGCCCACTGCGATGCGATCGCCGTTGGTCAGCGGGCGTTCCTGCACCGGCAGCCCGTTGACGAACGTCCCGGTCAAACTGCCGAGATCGCGCAGCACCCAATGCTCGGTGTCCTGCGTTACCGTGCAGTGCTGTGGCGACACCAAGGTATCGTCGATGGCCAGCCGATTTGAGTATTCGCGTCCAATGGACAGCACGCCGTCTTTCAAGGGAAAGACAGAGTCACGAAGGGGTCCGCTGATGGCCGCGAGTCTGGGATTCACTGACATGCTGAACTAAGGGTCGTATTCCTCTCCGTTTTTCGGGTTGGTTGGGTGGATAGTCTACCCCGACCGAATGGCTCACGCCACTGTTCTGGCGGACCGGGCCGGCGAATGGCGGCAGTCAAAGGGTCGCTTTAGGACATAAATCCACAGTTCCATTTTGGTCCACAGGCCGGCGTTCGGATTTCGGCTTCATTTCCGGTAAACTATTCGCGCGCGCGCAGGGTTCGGCGTTTTTTCTTTCGTGGCATGCTGAATTTTCCGCTTGCGGGCCTCGCGCACGGTGGTACGCTTCACGTTAAGTATCTCAGGGAGGGTCGAAAGTGAGCGCAGCCGCAAGGTTTTCGGGGATCGAAGCTCGCCGCAGTACGCGCATCGAGCGTACCGTGCCCATGATTATTGTGGGACAAACCAAGCTCGGTTTGTCGTTTGAAGAGCGCACGGCGGCGGTCAGCCTCAACGTCCACGGTTGCCGCTACCCTTCTCGGCACGACTACTCGGTAGGTTCCTGGGTCGGCTTGCAAGTCATTGAGCCCAACGGCGAAAACAGCGCTCCGATCATGCGCGCGCAAGTACGCTCGATACATCCACCCATGAGCCCGCGCGAGTTGTACCAAATCGGCGTCGAACTCGAATCACCGTCCAATGTTTGGGGTGTGACCACACCGCCTGACGATTGGCAACGTTTTCTCAACAATCAGTCGAGAATGCAATCGGCCGCGACCAGCGCCGCGCCGGCGCGCGAACCCGAGGCCGCGGCATCTGCCTCCGCTACCGAAGCACCGAAAGCGCCAGCGCCTTCGGGCCCGGAGTATCGAAGCACCGGCGTGACCGCCTTTCCCGCCCCGCCACCCGCGCTGCACAAAGGCGAGCTTGGCCAGGCCCCCGTGCGCCCTGAGCGTGTGGTCATTACTTCGGATCAGCTGGTCGCCGCTGTCCACGGAAAACTGCAGCAGGCCGCGGAAAAAGCGGTGCACAGCGCCATCAACTCCCACCTGATGGACGCCGTCCGCCAAGCCATCACCAGGATCGACGACGTTTGCTCCGCCAGCGCCAGCCAGATGCAGGAGTACTCCCGCCAACACCTCGACGGCATGATGCAGGCCGTCCGCGAAGAAGTCTTGACGCACATGGACTCGCGCCTCGCAGAAGACCGGCGCCAATGGGACGAGCAACAGGAAGCTTATCGCGCACGCGCCGAAGAGATTTCTGCACAACTCGAAAGCCTGGCCCAGGCCGCACAGCAGAGCCTTACCGACTCGCAGAAATTCTTCGAACGTATCGGCGGCGAAGTCGAGCCCACGATCCGCGGGCGTCTGGAAGAGAAAATCAATTTTGCGGCACAGGAATTCGAGTCAGCGGCCACTCGCGTTTCCGACCGGCAGCTGGTTCGCCTGATGGAAGACAAGCAAATGGTGACACGCGAAGCCGCCGCGCAACTGGAAGCCACCAGCGCCGAAGCACGCGCACAACTGCAAAGCGCCGCCGCCACGGTGATGGAGGAATTCAAGCGCCAGATGGGAGTGCAGATGGATCTTTCGATCTCCGACGCCATGCAGCGCATTATGTCTTCGCTTGACGCTCTGGATGCCGAGAACCGCGCCGCATGCGACGCCCGCCGCCGGGCCATCGAAACCGAGGTCGCTCAGGCCACGCAGCACTCCACCGAGCAATTCCGCTCCGGCATGAAAGCGTTTTTATACTCGTGCCTGGTGGCAGCGGTAGGTGCGGTCGATCAACACGCCCAAACGACGCTGGACGGCTTGAAGGATCCCAACAAGATCCTCGACGATATGGCCGCCCAAGCGCCGCAGATGAGCGAAACCACTACGCCAGTAGCGGACAACGGTCAAGCGCACAATTCGTAGCCAATTTCGGGCAAAAGAACAAGGCCGCTCGGCAAAACCGAAGCGGCCTTCTTCATTCCAGTAGTCGCCTTATCGCTTCAGTCCTTCCACGCCAACCCGTCCGGTCCCTTACCGGTCGCTACTTCCCCCACCTGTTCCATTTTTTTCAAATCCACGGCCACGACCTTATTCGCTGCGGCCACAGCAACATAAGCTCGCGACCCGTCGGGCACAATTAAAATTCCGCCCGAGCCTCCACCCATGGTCAATGTCTTGATCTCCTTGTGCGTAGCGGCGTCGATCACCGCAAAGTTCGCGCCTGAGCCGCCCGGCGCTCCACCGGAGATCAGAGCGCGCTTCCCGTCCGGCACAAACTTCAAGCGGTTCCCTCGAACCGCCACCGGAAACGTCGCGGTCACTTTCTTGCTCGCCACGTCGATGACCGTCACCGTACTGTCCTGCGCATTGGCCGCCCAAATCTCCTTGCCATCCGGCGACAGGTCAAATCCCTCCGCACCTGGCCCGCTGGTGACGTTGGTAATCTCCCAAGTTTTGCGCGGTCCGCCCCCCGGCCCACCCGGGGTCGGTCCAGTGCCGGCGGGCGCTCCCGGTGGTGGGCCCGGAGGCATCGGCGCAGCCAACTGCTCGATGATGCTGATCGTTCCCGAATTTACATTCGACGTAAATATCCGATCCAAACTCTCGGCTACCAAAATCATGTGCGTGCGATCCTGTCCTGTTCCCAAAACCCAGTCGATCGCATGTGTCGCGGGATCGTACCGCCCAAATGCCTTGTTCGTTTCCACGGTGAAATACAATTTTCCGCCCGCGAAAGCCAGCCCATGCGGCGAACGCATCGCTCCAAGCTGAATTGGCGCCAAAGCCTTGTGGGCCGCCAGATCGATCACGGTAATGGTGTTGAACGTGCTGTCCAGTCCACCATAATTCGAAATGTAAGCGAGCTTGCCATCCGGCGACGCGACGATCTCATGCGGATCAGGCCCCGCCGGCACCCGCGCCACAATCTTCAACGTTCCGGGATCCACTATCGCCAGGGCGCTATCCGCCTTTTCCAATACCAGCAGCTCGGGGGCAGCCGTCTGCGCCGCAGCGAAATTCGCGGCAAACAGGAGCACAACGCAAGCCATCACAATCGACATCATCCCCGGTCTTACAGCTTTCATCCCCATAATCCATCCTTGTCGCGCCTGGATACGGCGGCGAAAATGATCTGTTTCGGTGACTCTTTCTATTTTGCTGCAGGCTTGCTCAGTTCCTCGCGCACGTGCGGCGGTAATTCTTTGATCCGCTTGATATACGCCGCCATAGTCCACATTTTTTCATCCGAGTTGAATTTGCCGTTCGCAAACATTCCGGAATAGCGAATCCCATGTTTCACAATCCAGAAGATCTGCGCCTCGGAATATTCCGTTCCCTCGGTCGGTAGTTGCGGAATTCGCGGATACAGCGAATCGGAGGATTCGTCCGGTTTCCCTGGCGTGCCGTGACATCCGGCACATCCTTCCAGATAGAATTTTCCCCCGGCAATCAGGTTTTCATCCGTCGCCGGCACTGGATTTGGCATTTCCGGCGCTCGCCGCCGCACGGACGCATGCACCGCCGAGTGCATCAGCGCGCTCTCAAACCGCGACGCCGGGATATCCGCGCGAACCTCCGCAAGACCCAGCCGCAAGTACAAGAGTGCGCCAGCTACCAGGACAACTATCGCAAAGAGAACGCCAACGATGAAATTCTTCACGATCCCTCCACGTGAGTGGTTATCCCCATGGACTTACGATTTTACGAGCGAAATTACAGCAGACAGGCCTTGAAGCTAAACGCAATACTCGCTACTGCGGTTCCTTCAGCTTCAATTTTCCCGCCGACTTATTCTCTTCCAGAAATTCCCGCAGATCCTTGCTTACGTCCAGAAGCCGGATCCACTGCTCGTAATACAAAGTGACCGGGAAGCGCCCCAGTCCATAAACACTAACGCCGCCTTTTTCCCCCACACGAAAATCCAGGGCTCCAGTTCGCCGCCCTCCGCTTTTCTTCTCCATTTCCGCCAATTTCGCTTTGAGCTCTTCGTATGTCGGCTCACTCATGTGTCCTCCTCAGTTCCCCACAGCGGCCACATTATACTCGCGCGGTCGGATTTGCCAGCCTATGAGGGCATTGCAGAAACGCAGTGGATAGCTAATGCGGCGGCAAGGCTCCCTATCGGTGAGGTGCTCGTCCCGGCGAACTTTCTGCAGCTCCCGGGAATCCGCCTAAGGACGGAGTGTCGCCTGTATTGGCCCAGGCTGCGGCGCGCCACTCTACTTGTGTTAGGCTAATCGGCAGCCCTCGAAGCGTAAAATCCCAGGTGAACCAGCTCCGACATCGGGCAACCATTCCCGAGAGAATTCTCTCTTACGCATCGTGTGTGCAGCTTCATTGGGATCGCCGCGGCAATCAGCAGCAGCGCAGCAGACCACTTAATTGCACTTTCAGGCGGAGTCATGAAGACCAACCGTTTCACGCTGTGCCGAGGCTCGATCCTAGCCGCTTGCTCGATGGCGATGTTCTTCGCGGCGGCGGGCCCGCAAAATGCCTCCGCGCAGTCATCTACTGAAGGACAACCTGCCGCGCAACAATCCGGCCCTGCACTTTCCCGAATCCCGGCGCGGGTCACACAAAAAGTCGACGACCAAAATGTGAGTCCGCTCCACGGCGGGGTGCACCGCATGGCTCGCACCGAGTTCGATCGCGGCGCGGTTCCAGACTCCCAACCCGCCAATCACCTGATCCTCACACTCAAGCGCAGCAAGGATCAGGACGCCGCACTCCGCCAGCTCCTCGTCGCACAGCAGGACAAAACCTCAAAGAACTATCACGCCTGGCTCACCCCCGATCAATTTGGCAAGCAATTCGGCCCAGCCGATTCGGATGTCCAGGCGGTCACCGACTGGCTTACCTCGCGCGGCTTCTCGGACATCAAAGTCAGTCCCGGCCGGACACGCGTTGAGTTTTCCGGCAACATCGGTCAGGTCCGCAATGCCTTTCACACCGAGGTTCACCACTTCATGGTCCGCGGCAAGATGCACATGGCCGCGGTCTCCGATGTGCAAGCCCCCACAGCCCTGGCGCCGGTCGTCGCCGGCGTAGTCTCCCTGCACGACTTCCGCCCCAAGGCTCACACGCATAAACTCGGCACGTTTCGTCGCAACAAAGAGACCGGCGAAGTGAAACCGCTCTTTACCTTCACGGGATGCGGAAGCAGCGGCGCCCAACCGTGTTACGCCGTCGGGCCCGGTGACTTCGCAAAGATTTACAACGTTCCGGCCACGGTTACCGGACCTGCCCCCGACAATGTAGTCGCCCCGTCGGGCACCGGCGCCACCATCGGTATCGTCCAGGATTCCAACCTCAATGTCGCCGACGTGAAAGCCTACCGAGCGATCTTCGGCTTGCCGGATAACTTCTCCGCGAGCAATATTGTTCTCAATGGACCGGACCCCGGCATTCAAGGCCCCGATAGTCTCACCGACGACGAAATCGAAGCTGATCTGGATGTACAGATCGCCGGAGGAGTGGCGCCAGCGGCCAACATCCAGCTGGTCGTTTCAGAAGATTCGCAAAGCATCGGCGTCGCGGGCGTCGATCTCTCGGCGATCTATATCATCGACAATAATTCCGCCGACATCCTCAGCGAGAGCTTCGGTGCCTGTGAACCCAATATCACCGCCTCGGGCGAGGTTTTCTACAACGATCTCTGGCAGCAGGCCGCCGCCCAGGGCATCACGGTTGTTTTGTCCTCCGGAGACAGCGGCTCTGACTCCTGCGATCAGGGCGACGACGAGGCCACCACAGGTCTCTCCGTCAGCGGATTAGCTTCCACCGAATTCAACGTAGCTGTAGGGGGAACTGATTTCCTCAATGGGGCACCTCCCTCTCCGTTCTGGAACGTGGCGGGATCGGCAACTACGTCCGCCAAGGGCTATATTCCGGAAACGACGTGGAACAATTCGTGTGCCAGCACCGCAATCGCGGGAACGCTGACCACCTGCTCCGCAGGCCCCGATCCGAGCGGCATTGATCTGGTCGCCGCTGGTGGCGGACCCAGCGCGATCAATGCCAAGCCCATCTGGCAAACCGGCACGCCAGGCAATCCCGTTGATACGTTCCGCGACATCCCCGACATTTCTCTGTTCGCCGGAAATGGCTTGAACGGCAGCTTCTACATCATTTGCCAGACCGACCAGAATGCAGCCTTTGGCGGCGACCCGAATTCATGCGATTTGAATTCTCCCTTTCAGAATTTCCAGGGTGTGGGGGGTACGTCGGCTGGTGCGCCCGCATTTGCCGGAATCATGGCGCTCGTGAAACAGAAGACCGGCAATCGCGTGGGTAATGCCAACTTCGTGCTCTACAAGATGTTCAAGACCAACGCCGCCGGCACGATTTGCGCTTCGTCAGCCGCTCCGGCTGCAACCTGCATCTTTTACGACACTCCCGCGACTCCTGTAGGCACCACTGGCGCGAACATCTCTGTCGCTTGTCAGGGTGGAACACCCAATTGCAGCACCGCTACCGCCGGGCAAACGGGCGTTCTGGTCGATCCGGCCCACACGAATACTCCCGCTTGGATTACCACCGCGAACTACGACCTCGCCACCGGGTTGGGCTCAGTCAACGTCGACAATCTAGTCAAGACTTGGCCGTCGATCACTTTTACCGCGAGCACAGTCTCAATATCGTCAACGACTCCGGCGGCTCCCATTTCGATCCACCACGGGGAATCGGTCACATTTGACATCGCGGTCACTCCGACGTCCGCGACCGGGGCCGTGGCTCTTGTCGCTCAGCCGTCGAAGGGTACGGGAACAGGCGCATCATCGTTCTCCGACGCCGGCATCGGTCAATTTTCGGAGAGCACATCGACAACCCTCAGCGGCGGCTCCGCAACCATCACGACGAGCCAACTACCTGGCGGCACAAGCTATCCGGTCTTCGCCAGTTATAACGGCAACGGAATCGTGGCCGCGGGCACGTCCTCGCCGGTAACCGTTACAGTCACCCCTGAAAATAGCTTCACCGTGGTCAGCCTCATCGACGGAAACGGTAACCCTCAGACGACTGCCCCCTACGGATCCCCGTACATTCTTCAGGTCGCAGTTCAGGACAGCGGCCACAACCTGTGCAGTCAATTCGTCGTGGCATGCCCCAGTGGCACGATCACCCTCAAAGACAATGGCACCGCGCTCAACGACTTTGCTGGCAGCAACAGCGCCAAGCTCAACAGCCTTGGAATCGCGGAGGATCAGCCGGTGCAGCTCGCGGTTGGAGCGCACGGCCTGATTGCTACCTATTCGGGTGATAACAGCTTCAACCCCAGCACCTCCGCCGCCACCGCCATCACCATCACCAAGGCCACGCCGAGTGCGATCACCGTCGCGCCCGTCTCAGTAGCCGCGAATATAAACGTCGGCCTGACCGCAACCATTACCACGGCCAGCAGCGGCGTCGGCCCTACCGGCACGGTGACTTTCTCTTCCGGTGCGACCATGCTGGGCACGGCTCCGGTCACCGGATTTGCCGCCTCCGGATTCAACGGCAGCAATCCGAAGCCGGCCTCCGGCACCGCGACACTCGCCGCCAAGTTTTCGGCTTCGACCACAGTCACCGCTACATACAGTGGTGACAGCACCTACAATGCAGTTGGCCCTTCCGCCCCCGCGAACGTGACCGTCACCAC
>Ga0134124_10000101_pt1 | contig 80976 bp, 68 predicted proteins | sample KB304_FD_96880 | JGI IMG/M metagenome (GOLD analysis project Ga0134124, IMG submission 96880) | Terrestrial soil microbial communities without Nitrogen fertilizer from Kellogg Biological Station, Michigan, USA - KB3-0-4 | ecosystem: Environmental > Terrestrial > Soil > Unclassified ...
ATTACCGATCTCACCGCCCATCGGCTGATGATGAAGGACTGCCTTTACGGGGACTGTCTCGCGGAGCTCAAGCCGCTGATTCTACCGGAGCGTGAATCGGTTCTCCGAATTGCAGCCGGGAAGTCAGGCGAAAAGGCGGATATCCGTTTCTATGCCGCCTTTCCCCTTGTCACCGGCAGGAAAAAGTGCGTCGGGGTCCTGTGCGTATTCACCGGAACGGACCAAAAACCGTCGTCACGAAGCCTGGGCCTTCTGGAAACAATTCTGGCCCCGGTAGCGCTTCTGATCGAAAACGCTCGTCTCTATGAAGAAACGCTGAATCACGCAGCTACTCTGGAAAAGAAGGTTCAGGAGCGGACGGCCGAACTGGAGGAAGCCAATTACAAGCTCCGCGAGGTCGACCGCCTCAAGTCGATGTTCATTGCCTCCATGAGTCATGAGCTCAGGACCCCGCTCAACTCGGTCATCGGATTTTCCAGCATTATCCTCAACGAGTGGGTCGGCCCGCTCAATGAAGAACAAAAAGAGAATCTCGCCATTGTTCTCAGGGCCGGAAAACATTTGCTCTCCCTGATCAACGATGTCATAGATGTGTCGAAGATCGAAGCCGGGCTGATCGAGATTAATCGGGAAGAATTCGAGCTCCATAATGTGATCACCGAGGTGACGACCACACTGGCAAAAGAGATAGAAAACAGCGGATTGGAACTTCACATCAGCGGCATCCAGGTGAAAATGCATACCGACCGGCGCAGGCTTTTGCAGTGCGTGCTCAATCTGCTGAGCAATGCTGTAAAGTATACTGAAAAGGGGACCATTTCCATCGTTGTCAATCTTGTAAAGGGCCGGATTTGCGGAGAGATGAATGAGCCCCCTCCGGACTTTGAAAGAGACTTCGTTGAAATCTCCGTAGAAGACACCGGGATCGGCATCAGGGAAGAGGACAAGGCGAAAATCTTCAAACCGTTTATGCGCCTGGATTCCAAGCTGCTGCCGAATGTCCACGGAACCGGCCTGGGACTATATCTGACCCAAAAGCTTGTCACGGAAACCCTGAAGGGTGAGATAACCTTTACCAGCGAATACGGCAATGGCAGCAGATTTGTGCTGCATCTGCCCGTATTGAACCCGGAGTGACAAATGAAAACCCTGATAGTCGATGACAATGCAGACGACAGGAAGATCCTGCGATATGTCCTGGAAAGACGGGGGTGTGAGGTCATCGAGGCGGCGGATGGCGAAGAAGGGTTGACCCTGGCCGGAAACCATGGGCCGGCACTGATCATCTCCGATGCGCTCATGCCCAGGATGGATGGTTTTCAGTTCCTGCGCAAGGTGAAGATTGATCCGGAGCTTCGTACCATCCCCTTCATTTTCTACTCTTCGGTCTATACCGGCACCAAGGATGAACAGCTCGCCATGTCGCTGGGTGCCGACGCTTTTGTCGTCAAGCCCAAGGAGCCGGAGGAATTATGGGCGCAGATCAGCGCCGTGCTGGATCGGGGCAAGCCGCGTGGGGTGTCAATCAAAACCGGCCTGCTCGCGGAGGAAGAGCAGTACCTGAATGAATATGCCAATATTGTGACGGTGAAAATTGAAGAAAAGATCAGGGAGCTGGAGCAGGCCAGGTATCGACTGGAGCAGAGCGAGAGAAAATACAGGAACCTCTTCACCAGCATGCGCGATGTGATCTTCGTCACCAATCTTGATCGGACGATCATCGACGCCAACCAGCCGGCGCTGCGTGAGGTATTCGGCTATGAATTGGACGAGTTGGCAGGGAAAAACTCCCGTATGCTCTATGCGGATGACGACGCTTATAACCTGTCGGGACGAGAATTTTTCAACCTGAAAGGGTACGTCGAGGGGAAGACAATCGAAGTGGCGGCGCGGAAGAAAAACGGCGAGATATTCTCGGGCGAGATCTTTGCTTTCAAGCTTCTCGATGAACTTGGCAACCCGACGGGAAATATCGCCGTCGTGAGGGATATTTCCGAAAGAAAACGCGCGGAACAGGCGCTGCGCGAAAGCGAGGAGCGTCGTCTTAAACTACAGACGTAACTGACTTGCGCCGCTGCAGTCCAGGCCAACCTTCTCCCACGTTCAAAACCGGAACTCCCGGGGTTTGAAATTGCCGCCCACTGCGTGCCGGCCCACCAAGTAGGGGGCGATTTCTACGACTGGCAGGAAATGGCTACCGGCATAGTGACCCTGACCCTTGGCGATGTCATGGGGAACGGAATGGCAGCGGCCATGCTGATGGCAACGGTAAGGTCTGCCGTTCATGCGGTGTCCCGGCAGAACAGTCCGGCAGCGGCTTTGCAGCTGGCAGAACTTGCTCTTCGGCCGGATCTGGAAAACGCTGATAGCTTCGTGACCATTTTCCATGCACAGCTCAACGTTGCTGCCCGCACCCTGACCTACGTCGATTGCGGGCACGGCCATGTTTTTTTACGCCGCTGCGACGGCAGAGTCGAAGAGCTCCAACCGCGCGGCCTTCCACTGGGGATACCGGGCAACGAAAGCTTCCAGGAAGGGATGCTCACCTTTGAGCGGGGTGACAGCCTGGTTCTGTACAGTGACGGCTTGATCGACGCCCGGCCGGACCTGGAACTAAGCAGCCGGATACTGGCTGACCAACTTGGCGGTACGGCAAGCGCTCAGGAGATGGTAAACCGTCTGGTAGCCTTGCCGGCCCTGGATGGTCCCCCCCCCGATGACCTGACGGTGCTTGTCGTTTACTACAATGGTAATGAATAAAATGATCAGGGAGATAGCCATGAAACGGGCGCTTGTTATCGAAGACAACCATGACAATCTCAGGCTTATCTCGTACGCCCTCAATAGAGGCGGCTATGAAGTGATCTCGGCCGAGACCGGCGAGGAGGGAGTCGAGCTGGCGTTCAAGGAGAAACCGTCCTTTATCATTGTGGATATCAACCTTCCGGGGATCGACGGATTTGAGGTGATGCAACGCATCAGGCAATCCGAAATCTGCAGAGCCGTCCCCATCATAGCCATAACGTCACATGCCATGTTCGGAGACCGGGAAAAGATCATCGCCTCCGGCTGCAACAGTTATTTTGAAAAGCCCATCGACCCACTGACAATAATGGATAAAATTCACGAGATTATCAATGGAGCTGACAAACCTTAGATGTACGGGTTCCCCTGGCAATAGCTAATTGCCAGGCAACGGCCCTAGGCTCCCATCAACTTTATCTATTGCGACGCGTCACAATTTGCCTGTTAGCCCTGTCATCTCCTGACGTTTTTCCCGATATCGCCCCGAGCAGCCTGCCGGCCTCACTCTCCCGCCCGCAGAGCCTGAGCGCATCCAGTACGCTTTTGCGGTTTTCCGGAAGATGCGCCAGCAGTAGAGCCTTCTGCAGCTTCTTCTCCTTCTCGCCGCGAGGCACATATACGCTCTCTCCGGTGAACGGGTCCAGGCCGGTATGGTAGATACAGGTCGAAAGCGTTCCCGGTGTCGGGGTAAAATCCTGCACCTGCTCAACCTTCAGCCCCAGCTCCTTCAGCTTCAGGGCAAGATCGACCATATCGCTCAGCGTGCAGCCGGGGTGCCCGGAGATCAGATAGGGCACCACTGCCTGACGCTTCCCGGCCTCCCTGCTCTTGCTCCGGAACAGTTCCAGAAACTCCGCAAAGGCCTTCCCGCCCGGCTTGCGCATGACCCTGGTGACGCTGTCGGAAAGATGTTCCGGCGCAACTTTCAGAAGACCCCCGACCTGATGGGCGGCAAGCTCGTCGAAATACCCCTTCTGCCTCAGGAGCAGATCGAAACGTACCCCGGAAGATACTGCTGTATGCTTTACCCCTTTAACGCTGCGCGCCTTCCTTAACAGCCCCGCCCCCCTGGCATCCGCGAGGTCCAGGTGGCGGCAGATAGCCGGATAGAGACAACTCCCCCGCCGGCAGGAGTGTCCCCGGTCCGGAGCAGTGCAAGAGGCGCCGTACATGTTGGCAGTAGGTCCGCCGATGTCGCTGATGCAGCCGTAAGACCACCGCTCCCCCGCTACCCTTTCGATCTCAGCCAGGATAGACTTCTCGCTACGTGACTGGATGAACTTCCCCTGGTGGGAGGTGATCGCACAGAAGGCGCAGCCGCCGGCACACCCCCGGTGCGTGGTTATTGAAGTCTTGATCTGCTCCCAGGCCGGTATCGGCTCCTTGTAGGACGGATGCGGGAGACGGGTGAACGGCAGTGAGTATATCCGGTCCATTTCGGTTTCTGGAAGAGGACGTGATGGAGGGTTACAGAGAAGGAAACGATCGGCGTGAGGCTGGATCAGGGCTTTGCCGGAATAAGCATTCTGCTCCTGGCTGGCCAGCCGGAACGCCTCGGCGTAGAGCTTTTTATCGGCTGATACCGCTTCAAAAGAGGGTATGGCAACGGCTCCCGGAAGATTCTCCTCCGTTCTGGAAACGACCGCTGTCCCCTTGAGATCGGTTATAATCTGGAAGCTCTCGCCGGATTCGAGGCGCTTCACCAGCTCCATGAGCGGACGCTCACCCATTCCGTAGACCAGCAGGTCGGCCTTGCTGTCGAAGAGCAGAGACCTTCTTACCTTCTCCTCCCAGTAATCATAATGGGCAAACCGGCGCAAGGAAGCCTCGATCCCGCCGATCACGACCGGCACATCCCGATATGCAGCCTTGCAGCATGAGGTATAGACGATGGTGGCCCTGTTCGGGCGGGAGCCGTGGAGATTGCCGGGGGTGTAGGCATCGTCCCGGCGGATCTTGCGCGAAGGGGTGTAATGAGCAACCATGGAATCCATGGCCCCGGCAGTCACGGCAAAGAAGAGTTTCGGACGGCCGAGGATCCTGAATGAATCCGGGTTTTTCCAGTCGGGCTGGGCAATTATCCCGACCCTGAAACCCTCGGACTCCAGAAGGCGGGCAAGAAGTGAAGTGCCGAAAGCAGGGTGATCGATATAGGCATCTCCGGTCACAAAGATGACGTCCAGCTCGTTCCAGCCGCGCTGCAGGGATTCCTGAATATTAGTGGGGAGATGTGTCATATTTTGTGGATTTTATCAGAACTGTCGTGAAAGACCGAGATGGAGAGAGACATCCGGGGCAGTCGCCACTGAGACATCCTCTGTGACCCCGATGTCCAGAATACAATCTCCCGGAAATTTCAATGCCCCCCCCATCACAAGCATCACCGGAGGTTTGGAGATTTCAGCAAGATTGCTTCCTCCGTAAAGGGGGGTATTTGCATTCAACTGGACCTTGAAAGAAATCCATGGCAAAGGGCCCCATCCCAGGCCCAATGTCCCGAATCCGGCAAGGTTTTTCTGCTGCTCCTGCAAGACCTTCCCGTCTCCGGACAGCATCAGGCCGGCTGAACCGAATATACCTATTGCCCCCCAGTCGGTAAACCTGTTCACTCCTCCGCAAAGAGACCCTGTTCCCGCAATCGCCCCGTCGCCAAGCAGCTTGTCGCTGTCGCCGGTCGGGAGCTTGACGGTGACACGGAAAGCAAGAGCTTCCCTGTCAGCTTGAGAAAGCTCTTCATACAGCTTCACGCCGGTCGTCAGGGTCACATCACCAAATCCGTAACCGGAACGGTCAAGCAGCAGTTTCTGCTTCCCGTCTTTACTGTAACTGTAACGCAAGCGGTTCTTTACTGCCGTATCCCGTCCCCCCTGCGGCAGCCAGAAGGTGTCATGCCAGCCGATAATGAAGCTGTCGAAAACTCCCCCCCCGTAAAGGATGAATGGGACATCCAGACCGATTTCTACTCGATCGTTCAACCCGTAACGGGTCGAGAGCGTCCAGCGGTATGATTCTCCGTCAAGCAGGATACGCTCAGTGGCAACAGAGGACGATGTGTAGTTGCTGGCAAGATCGGAGGTAAAAGCTGAAGAGAAGCGCCCTTTCGGCGTTATTGTGGCAGATGATTCGGCGGGAATGGCACGAATCACCGCCAGAGGGCTCTGATTTGTCGTCCGGAAAGGGGTGATCTCCATATCTGCAGCATGGAGGACAGCAGGAATCAGTAGCAGTGCGCTGATAGTGATGAGAAATCTATTGAACTTGCCGGCCAATTCACTCCCTCTCTCTCAAGAGGATGCTTCCGCTAAAAACGAGCAGGAAACCGGATATAACAGCTATCTTTCCTCCAAGGGGCACTCCTGCGGATGTTGCGGCAATATTCCATCCCTGTACCAATGCCCCGCCGAGAAACATGCCGGCCACAACAAGTGCGGCATCCGAATCCCCTTCTCCCGACTTGACCAGCTGCCGGAACGGGCAGCCGCCGATAAGTACCGATAGCCAGCCGACAAGACCCATTCCGAGAAACGACCAGATGTACTCCTGATGTGAGCCCGGCTGCCCTGCAAATCCCGGATTGAAACGGCCGGTTGAAAAGTTCACCAGAAGGGCTGTGGCAAGGAAGGCAATCCCGCCCCATAGAAGCGGCGCACGTCGTCCCATCAGCAGAATGTCGCGGATACTCCCGGTAATGCAGAAACGGCTCCCCTGGGCAACAAACCCGAGCGTAAGTCCGACTGCCAGAGAGATCAGGAGCGGAGCATGCTGGGAACTGCTCCCTTTTTCCGATGCAATAAGAAACGAGGGGGAGATGAAGATAAACAGCAGAAACAGCAGGAAGGCAGCGGGTGCGAGCAGCCCACTTCCTCTCGGAGCAGCAGCAGGGGAAAGCCGGCCGAGCTCGACCCCTTTTGCAAGTCCATTGAGGCCGCACCCGACTCCGACAACTAGGCCGGCTACGCCTGAAAGAGAGGTAAGGTCTCCGGCTGTAAAACGCAGGAAGAGTTTTATCGGACAACCTATAAACACTGCACAGCCGATGATAAGGAAGAATCCCGAAGCAAAACGGAATAGAGGGGCGCTGCCGCCCCGTGAACGGAACTCTCTCCGGTAAAGTGCGCTTGCAAATGCGCCCAGCACAAATCCGACAAGCTCCGGACGCAGGTATTGCAGACGGGGGTTGTTGTGAAGCCCTAGCGCACCGGCACTATTCTCGATGAAACATGAAACGCAGATGCCGGAGTTCTCCGGATTGCCCCAGACAGAGAGCATAACTCCGAAAAATCCGAGCAACAGTCCGCTGAGGATGACCGTTATCAGATGGCGGTCCAGGCGCATTATTCACATCCTCCGGCAAGTCTGCTCTTCAGGTAATTGAGGTTTGCAAGGTTTTCCTTCAATACCGGATTTGAGCGGGAGCTTTTGTATGCGGTCAGTGCAGACGGAAGCGCTTTTTCCACCAAAATCGCTATTATATCGCGCTTTGAAAAAGGGCTGTTTTTATCGATATAATCACCGTTCAGCTTTATCCCCCGGACAAAACCGGAGGCAGCACCGTCAGGAACTCCCATCCGGTAAAGGATCTCACCCTTGAGGATAAATCCGTGAGCCTCACCGGGGTAGCGCGTATTTACCTCTTCAAGCTTCAGCAGGGCCTCCTGATACTGTCCGCCCCGCATGGCTCCTGTAACCGGTGCATACAGCTTTTCAATAAGTCCGACACGAGCCTGGGCAGCAAGTTCACGCTCCATGCTCCTGGTTTCGATCGCAGTCGTTTTTGCAGGGAAAGATCTGGCAGAATAAACGCCAAGAGCGATTACTGTGATGGCAAGAAAGGAGAGCAGGATTTTGTCAAAACGGTCTAACTTCATACTAAGTGGCTGTTATCTCTTGGAGTTGTTGTTAATGGCAAGGCAAAAAGCTCCAGATTCAAGGCTTGCGAAAGCTGAGGAAAGAGTCGCAGCCGCAGGCTACGTCGTAATGACGAAGACTGAGCGTAACGCCGAAGCTGGACTTTTTGCATTGTCATCAAAACTTCTGGTAAGGGGGCATATTAACCCGCTTGGCCATCTCTCTCAAAATATCGAAATCCTTGTCGGACAGCTCTTCGTAGCCGTCAATCCAGGCAGCCTTCAACACCTTCACACTCTCTCCCTCAACCTCGGCGGTATCGGTCGGCTTTAGCTCCAGAAGAGCCTTGCGAACCTTGTCAACAAGCACTGGGTCAACATTGGCAGCCGCACCGAACGTACAGTACGGCACAAGAGGAGTCTGGGCCAGGATATTGAAATCATCGGCAGCAAGCTTTCCTTCCTTGGTCATAGTCTCAAGATCGAGAAGCGTAGCAGCCGACACATCGTACTCGCCGAACAGAACACCGTAGACCAGTTTTTCATGTTTGTATGAGCCTGAAGGGATGGTGTAGGAAGCAAAATCCTTCTCCGGATCGATTCCGGAGCGAAGCAGAAGGTCATACTCTGCAAGATAGCCGGTCGGAGCAAGCATGGGGCCGAATGCAAATTTTTTCCCTTTAACCTGGTCAAGCCTGTCTATGCCGCTCCCTTTCCTGGAAATGATCGCTCCGCCTGATCTGGAACCGAAGTTACCGCGTTTTTCGGAAGCGATGAGCTTCAGGTTGTTACGCTCTTTCAGAACTATGTAGATAAACGAGTTGGTATGAGTAAACGCGAACTCCCCCTGATTGAAGCGCTTCTCAAAATCATGCGTGTCGACCGGAACCATGACGAATTCGACCCCGACCTTGTCGGAAAGGTAGCGCGTGAGGGGTACGAACCTGTGCTTGGTCTCCTGCTCGTTATTGCAGTTCATGTATCCGATCTTGACAACCTTGCGATCCTGATCCTTGCATGAGGTTAGAATGGCCAAAGTGGCAATGAGAATGATTGGAACAAGGAAAAAACGTCTGGACGGTAAGATCATTATGGCTCGCTCTTCATGGCATTTACGACGGGATTCAACTCTGCAAACATATCATAACGTAAATAATTAAAACAATGGAATTCAGTTTTAAAGAGTAAGGGGATAATTTATGCTTTATAAATCGAGTTGCGAGGACTATTATTTGATATTTTCAGATTCAGACAGGCTCAAGGGGATTTTGCATGGAAAAAGTTATCGACCAGTTCAGCACGAGAGCCGGGACCTATTCCGCTTCCGCCAACTGGATTGCCGATCAGTCGCTGATCCGGGCTCATATCGAGGCAGCGGAAAGCAAGCGGGGCGGCAGCGTCCTTGAGATCTGCTGCGGAACCGGCATGGTAGGGAGAAACTTCCGGGCGGACGGCTGGCAGATCAACGGCATCGACCTGACCCGCGGCATGGCCGAAGAGGCCAACCGCTACTTCCCCTGCATCTGCACGCCTGCCGAAAGCATTCCCTTTCTGGACGGCTCCTTTGACGTGGTCGTCCTGCGGCAGGCCTACTTCCTCCTCGACGATGGACAAAAGGTGCTGGCCGAAGTCAGCCGCCTTCTGAAACCAGACGGCATTTTCATCCTCAGCCAGACCGTCCCTTTCTCCGCCGAAGACAGCCCCTGGCTGGAGCACATCCACCGCACCAAGCAGTTCCAGCTGAAGGAATTCTTCACCGCCGACACCCTGGCAGCGGAACTGGAGGAACAGTATTTCACCGTCGCCGCGACCCGCAGCCTCACGGTGCGGGAGAACATCAGCCGCTGGATGGCTGCGGCACCCGAGCTTTCGGCTGAAAAACAGGCCGAGGTCTGTTCCCTGATCGCCGATGCCCCCGAACCGTACCGTAGCATCCACAATGTGGAAGTTATGGGGGGAGAACTCTTCGAAGACTGGAACTGGGCCATCTTTACCGCGAGGAAGAAGTAACCCGCAATGTCTGACCTGCACAACTCTCAACAGACCATCAGCCGCATTGCCGCCATCCCCCTCCCCCACGAAGCGGAGATCCGCCATAGCGACCGGGTCGGGCTGATCGTCCCGCCGTCGGTATTCGTCGTCCCCCGCGGCTGGGAGTGGGCCCACACTGCCCCCTTCGAGGGGCCGTCGATCCTGGCGGCATTGATCAAGGGGCTAGGCTACCCTTTCCGCCTCTTCGACCAGCGGGACGACTTCGACCCGGAGCATATCCGTGGAAAGGCCGCTGACTATGATATTGTCGGCATCAGCGTCTGGGGAGACAGTTTCACCTATGTCCGCCAAGCAGTGCAGATTCTCAAGGAGGAACGGCCGGAGCGGCCGATCATCCTCGGTGGCCCGCTGGCAACCGCGGTTCCCGGGCTGCTCCTGCAAGCCACCGGGGCAGACTTCGTCGTGGCCGGTGAAGGTGAGCTGACCCTGACCGAACTGCTGGACACCCTCACCGGCAATGAATTTGCCCTCCCCCATGCGGACATCCCCGGCCTCACCTGGCGCGACCAGAACGGCTCGGTCCGCACCAATGCCCCCCGGCCGCAGCTGGCCGACCTGGACGTCATCCCCTTCCAGGATTTCTCCGTCTGGGAACGGTTCGACGGGCAAGACATACCGGAAATTTACCTCTCCTCCTCCCGTGGCTGTCCCTGCAACTGCACCTTCTGTTTCCGCGCTTTTCCGAAACTGCAGTACAAGTCGGTCGACCGGGTAAAACGGGAAATCGACTATTACAGCAGCCGCAGGTTCAAAATGGCCTGGTGGAACGATCTGAACTTCGTCACCGATCGCTCCCATGTCCATGAGCTGATGCATACCGTATTCCGGGATCATTCCTTCCGCTGGACGGCCTTCAACCGGGTCACCGGCCTGGACGAGGAGACCCTCCTGCTGATGAAGGCCAATGGCCTCGATCTGGTCCTGTACGGCATGGAATCGGTGTCAAAAGCTGTCCTGGACGGCTACCGCAAGGGGATCGCCAGGAGTGCCATGATCGACACGATCGAACTGCACAGAAAGTGCGGCGTGAAGATCGGCGGGCTGTTCATCATCGGCGCTCCGGACGACAACAAGGAGAGCATGTCGGAACTGATCGATTTCTGCAATGAATTCAGAGAGGTGACGCGGGTTAAATATCTTTCAGCGCTCCCCGGAACCGACTTCTACCGGCAATGCTTGCGGGAAGGGGTGATAACCGACGAGATCGCCCACCTGGAGTGGCTCTCCCGGGAGCAGTCGGTGGAAGAGGACATCGACCAGCCGGGCTTTGTCAAGTTCACGGACAATCTCAGCACAGACGAACTGCGCGCCCTCTATCACGACATCAATTACCGTATCGAAGTGCGCCCCTACGACTACACCAGCAGAAACAATGTCTATCTTGCGGAAGCTGAAAAGTTCATTACAAGAAAGCCGGGTACCAACCTATGATCAGAACCATTGACGAGCGGAAACTTGCCGAGCTTGTCGCCAATCCTCGTCCCGCCGGCTCAAGGCCCGCCTTCACCTTGATTCTTCCCACTTCTCCCCAGGTGCCGACCCCAAACAGGGAGTTCCTTCTGGAGACCCCCACCGAAGGGGTCAGCCATATCGCCACCGTCGCCCAACTGGCTGGCTGGAAGGTGAAGATCCGCGACTTGCGCATGGGAGAGGATTTCGAGGATGCCTGTCGGGATGCGGCAGAACGCGGCGGAGTGGTGGCCATGCCGACCTTTATCGACTCCTACCCGGTGAATGTACGGATCATGCAGCGGGTGCGGGAGCTAAACCCGGGAGTAACGGTCATGATCGGCGGGGCACTGGTCTCGTCCATTCCCGAACCGCTTATTGAGCGTCTGAAACCGGATTACACTATCCTCGGCGAGGGAGAGGCTACGCTTCTGGAACTCCTGGATCATATCGAGAACAACGGTTCGCCGGCAACTGCCGGACACATTGCCGGCCTCGGCCTGCTGCTGGACGGCAAGGTCCATTTAACCCCCAGGCGGCCGCAACTGATGGATCTGGACGTGCTCCCCATTCCCGACCTGTTCCTGTTCCCGAGTGTACAGCAAAACCCGGACATACCAGAGTTGGGGCTCACCACCTCCCGCGGCTGCTACGGCCGTTGTTCCTTCTGTTTTCTGAACATGCACAAGCTCTCATACAAGAGCCCGGAACGTTTTGAGGCCGAAGTGGCCGACCTGGTGGGGAAACACAACATCAGGTATTTCTACGTCAACGACCTCACCTTCACTTCGGACCTGAAGCGTACCTACAGGATCTGCGACGTCCTCGCCAAGTTCAACCTCACCTGGACATGCTCCACCAGGGTGGAAAAGATCCAGCCGGAGCTGCTCCGTTACATGCACAAGTGCGGCTGTCGCGACATCTGGTACGGGGTCGAATCGGTGGACCAGACGGTACTCGACCTGGCTGACAAGGCGACCAGGGTGGAGGAAATCGAATTTGCCGTGGCCGAGACTGTCAAGGCGGGTATCAAGGTTGCTGCGAACCTGATTGTGGGTCTGCCGGGCGAGAGCGAGGAGTCGCTCCGGAAAATGATGGAATTCTGCCGGAAGAGCGAGGTCATACCAATCTCCATCAAGTACCTGACCCCCTTCCCGGGAACGAAGATCTACGACATGGCCGTGGAGAAGGGATACATCACCGACCACATCGCCTATCTGGAGACACTGGCAGAGCGCAAGGTGAATGACGAGAACGACGCCATCATCAATCTCACCGACCTGCCCGAGCCCCAGCTCAGGGCGGCCTTTGCCGAACTGCTGGAGATCAGGCAGGAGCGGCTGAAAGGTTTCACCATGTAGAGCTGATAATCCCACGGCAGGTGAACAGTGCCGGAATGAGTGCATTAGGGCTGTTTCGTCGCACTTCTTGACGAATGGAGCGTTAACAGCCGATACTGTTTGAGCACGCAGTGCGAGTTTATCGGCTGTAGCGTAATGAGTTTAGAAGTGCAGAAACAAGCCCGGCAGCACGAATGCAGGCGCTGTTCGCCCGACGAACACTACGGGAATTTGATACGAAAGGTTGAATGACATGGAAAAAGCAGAAATTCACTTCAAGAACCGGGCTGCAAAATACAACCACTCCTCCAACTGGGTGGAGGACCAGGCTCTGATCCACCGCATTTTCGAGCTTTCCGGAGCTGGAAAGGATTCCCTTGTCCTGGATATAGCCACAGGCACCGGATTGATTGCAAAGGAGTTCTACGGAAAAGTCCGCAAGGTGACCGGACTCGATATCAGCCCGGAGATGGCGAAACATGCTGAGGGGTGTATGGACGAAATCGTCTTCGCCCCGGTGGAACAGCTCCCTTTTCCGGACAACAGCTTCGACGCGGTCGTCTGTCGCCAGGGGCTGCAGTTTGCCGAACTGGATCGGGCTGTCCCGGAAATTTACCGGGTACTGAAACCGGGAGGGGCTGTGGTTCTCTGCCACCTCACCGCCTACAATGACACTGACCGGGAGCTGACCTTCGCCATCCAGAAGCTGCGCAACCCGGCCAGACGCAACTATCTGATGCCGGCTGACATCTCCGGCAAGCTGAAAAGTCACGGTTTCCGTGGAGTAGAGGATATCGAATATGTGACCGATGAATCGGTGAACAAATGGATCGATAACGGCGCCATCCCGCAGGAGAACATGAATGGCATCCGATCCCTGTACCGTTCCGCGAACGTCGATTTCAAGCGCACCCACAACATCCGTTTCGCGGATGACGACATCATGGACGAGATGCTGCTCGTAATTGCGACCGGGCGAAAGTGAGTTATTTTTACCATGTGCGGGATTTCGAATTGTTCAGATTCCATTGCTGAAACCCATATTTACTTGATTGCTTTTTCTTAATATGATTTAGTCAGTTAGCCTGTCTGCCACTTTCGGCAGAATACAAATGTACCTGAACGGCATCTATTTGAAAAAAAGAGCATTGGTTCCCAGGAGACATCTCTTTTGCGTAACTGTTTTATAATAATTGCCATCCTCAGTTCACTTCTGATGCAGGCTTGCTCTACAACCAATGTAGTAACGTCAATAGTCCCCGGGCGGGAACTGTCCCGAACTTCGCTCGGTGAAAGAGAAATCGACAACAGAGTGATCATGGACGAGGTCGAACCGCTCTCCGTGAAGCTCTACCGACGGGTATCGAAAGTTGAATATACAAGATTCGAATATCAGGCGGTTAAAGAAATACGCCATGAAAAAACGACCTATGAATGCAGCAATGCCTATGACAAGTACCCTGCCTTCCTGATCACAACCCTGGCAGTCCCGGTGCTGTACGAGATGGTAACCGGATTTGATATCCTGAGGGAAATGTGTGAAAAGAACCCTCCGACAGCTGTCATAGAAACCGCTGAAACCGGCCAGACCCTTACCAGCGAGTCATTCGATAAAGAAAAGATTGTAATCCAGGAAATACCCATTGCCGGTGAACCGGTTACTCTCGTAATTAACAGGAACAAGTTTGTCGCCTTAACTTCGTCAGCAGGCATTGCTGAATTTCCGGCAAAGGATATTGCTTCGTTCTATGACAGCGAAAAGAGCAGAAGTATCGACTACCAATACAACGATGTGAGACTGGCAGCACCATTCAAAATGCGGGAGCCGCAGAAAGAGACAAAGCTGGCGCAGAGCTTGGTCCCCGCAACTGAGCTGAATAAAGACGCTTCAGCCGTCACCACGACGGATGATGTGCAAGGCATCGAAGTTGGAACCGCTCCGTTGCAAAGCAAGTCTGATTCCATGGCCGTGGTGGGCGAGCAAAGTGCTGCGCTCAAATCAGAGCAGGAAAACAAACAGCAGGGCAAAGAGAACCAGCTGAACAAGATCGGCCGCAAATTAAATAAGACCAAGCAAAGCTACACAAATGAAGATGAAAATTTGAAAATAGTCCAGCAGGACAAAAGTATCCGGGTAACGAACAAATCGAACCTGGCAATGACCATCAAGCGCGTCTCCGTTCACTACAACGACAGGGTTATTGAAAATCTGCTGAGCGCACCGATTGCGATCCTGCCGAAATCAACCTCGGCAGAACTGAACAGAAACAATGCAATAGGCGAAGAGTTCGATGATTTTGATAGCTTCGGCATCGCCGCGACTTACCAGATTCGTTCAGCAGACAGGGAAAAGACCCTCAGCAAGGTTAACCTCTATGCTGAAGATGGGATTGCTGAGGACCTTGCCGAAAGCGCACGAATGAGTTTAACCGCTAGCGGCATAGCTGCCAAATCGGCTGCAGCGGCAGGAGATGAGACTTTGATCGAAATCGATGCCGAAACAACTCCGGACAGCGCCGCAACCGGTGCATGGAAGATCGTCCTTAGCATCAAATTCGATACGAACAAGTCCACTATCCGAAAAGAGTACTTCCCACGGCTGAAAGAGATCGCCGAAGCACTTAAAGTGAACCCTGGGCTGCGTGGAGTGATTGAAGGGCATACAGACAACGTCGGCAGTAAAGAGCTTAATCAGAAGATTTCAATTCGCAGGGCCGAATCCGTCGCACAGCACCTGATAAAGAATTTCGGCATAGCACCGGATCGACTCAGGGTAGAAGGCTACGGGATGAGCAGGCCAATCGCCGACAATGCCACCCCCAAAGGCCGGACAATAAACCGCAGGATCGAGGCAAAGTTCAAGAATTTGAGCTCATCATCCAAGCCTGCTGCCCCATGAACCCGATCTTCATAATCGGAACGGAACGCTCCGGCACCAATCTTCTCAGGCTTATCCTCAACGCTCACCCGGATATTGCCGTTCCTCACCCGCCTCATATCGTAAAACTGTTCACCACTCTTGTACCTCTTTATGGCAACCTTTCATCTGACAGCAACTTCCGCCGCCTTATCGCCGATGTCTGCCGGATGGTAGAACTGCATACCTATCCCTGGGAAATAAAACCTGACCCGGAAAAGGTCTTCCGTGAAGCAGCCGGCCGGAAACTGATCTGCATCTACTTTGCAATCTACGATCAGTACCTTGAGCATACGGGCAAGAAGCGCTGGTGCTGCAAGAGCACCTTCATGATCGACCATGTGGCAGACATTCTCCGGTTTCACCCTGATGCCCGTTTCATATTCATGGTCCGTGACGGCAGGGATGTCGCCGTATCGGCAAAATCCTCGATTTTTAATCACTATCACGTCTACTACTCGGCGAGGCGCTGGCAACGGGAACAGCGACTGGGGCTTGAGTGGCTGAGAAAACTCTCTCAAGAGCAGATCATTCTGCTCCGGTACGAGGAACTCACAACGGCTCCAGCAACGACAGTTGAAAATTTGTGCACTTTTCTTGATCTGCCTTTTAGCGACAACATGCTGGAGTATCACCGCTTTAACGAAGCAAAAAAATCAGGAGCTCTCTCGATATCATGGGAAAACACCTCAAAACCGGTCATCCCGGGCAACCGGGGAAAGTTCCGCAGACTGTTGACAGAGCGGGAAGTTCTGCAGTTCGAAGCGATAGCTATTCATGAACTGCAAGAGCTGGGGTATGAAACCGTCAACCAGCCGGAATATCTGTTGCAGGCAAAAGAAAGCCTTTCGATCGAGCATGCATCTTATCGGCTGAAAGATTTTTTCATGAAACTGAGGGCGGAGGCAGTACATCTGCACAGGGACAGTAATTCCAGGGCCAGAATAATAAAAAATCTCTACATGGCCTATATCAAAAATCTCAGGAAATTGACCCCGAGCAGCTGATGAACAATATCATCTCCTCCATCAACCACATCAGAAAAACACGAAAAAGCATCCTTGCGAAACGAAGCAAGCAGGGGCTGACCTCGCAAGCAATTAGAGAGATTCGCCGGATTGTCGTCATAAATTCGTCATCACGTTCAGGTTCGAGCCTTCTTTATGCTCTGCTTTCGAAACTGCCCGGCGTCATCTCCCTCACGGGCGAAGCCTCCCCATTTTACAAACTGAACGTCTGCCTTGACCGCTTCAATCCTCACGAATCCGAAAAGATCCCGTCTGCTCTGCTTGAAAAAGTAATCGACTTTGAAGGACTTTCAGAGGACTTTCTCTCCGACATCTACCTCCCGGAAAAAACTTTCAAGTCAGAAGAGATTGATAAGGAAAACTACATTGATGACCTTATGCTCCGTTTTCTGCTTCAGTGGACAGATATCGACTTCCATGAGGAAGCACTGAGGGAGATAATCACAAAAGTTTTCGAAATCCACACTGCTGCAAACGCTGCCTTCAACACCGAAAATTTCTATCTGGACATGCTTGAGTGCCTTAGCAGCAGATGGCCGCAGATAAACCCTTTCTACTACGATATCGGGACCGACCGTACAGCACTCCGGTTTCCTTCAGTCGAGATCCCCTCAGCACCTCCTGTCAGCCGCTTTACCATCGAAGAACCTCCGTTCGTACTGCTCCACCCGGCAAAACGTGCCGGGACAGACGACCTTCACCGTTCGACCCTGCTTCTGAAATCAACGGTTGACTGCTACCGAATGAATCTGCTCGAAAAACTCTTCCCGAATGCCGAGATCAGGGTCATACATCTCGTGAGGAATCCTGCCGCAACGATAAACGGCATCTTTGACGGCTGGCACCATCGCGGGTTTTTCTCCCACAACCTGGGACGCTGTTTCGGCGATCATCCCCATGTCAGCGTATTGAAAATAAAGGGATACAGCGATATATACCCGCACGGGAACGTCTGGTGGAACTTCGATCTGCCGGCCGGATGGCAGGAATATGCCGACCGTGATCTTCTTGAAGTATGCGCCTTCCAGTGGCGCTCGGCAAATGCCGAAATACTGGAGAATCTTGACTCAAGCCGCCAATGCTCATGCACGGTCCATTTTGAAGATGTAATCCGTTCAGTTGAGTCCAGAAAAGCGGAGTTTGCACGGATACTCGAATTCATGGGCATCTCCCCCCAAGAGGAAGGAAGACTCGGCCTTGAGTCCCTGCCCGTTGTGCAATCCACATTGCCGCCCCAGCTCTACCGGTGGAAAAAGCGTAAAGACCTTATTGAGCGACTTCTTGACGACCCGAGGATCCTCGAAATGAGCAACAGGCTCGGATACAGCAAGGGCGGAATTGATGGGTGGCTCTGATGAATTTCGGTCCTGACGCCGAATATACGGAACTGACCTCCGTACTCCTGTATAAACCGGGACCGGCAATATCCGATCATCCAGCCCCTTCGGCAGTCCGGCACATTGCTCCAATTAACCATGAAGAACTGGCAGGGCAGCTGACAGACTCATTGAAACGTTCACCCAGGAACACACGTAACCCTGGTCGATCCTCCCTCGGGCGGCCTCGCCTGCACAACAGGAACCCTTGCAAGAACGGGCTGATGAGTGCTATTGTATTTTTTTACTCCCGACATGGAGCTTCCCCCATAAAATCTTTTACCGCCATAATAGTGGCGCTCTCACTCTTCACCCCCTTTGCATTCGCCGAGAGCACTACCAGACTGGTTCTGCTCGGAACCGGCACGCCGCAACCGGATCCTGACCGTTCAGGTCCGGCAACCGCCGTGGTGGTGAACGGCAGCGCCTATCTGGTCGATTTCGGTCCCGGTGTTGTCAGACGCGCTGCAGCAGCAACACTCGACAAAGGGGTAGCTGCGCTCGATCCGGTCAATATCCGGACCGTGTTTGCGACCCATCTTCACTCCGACCATACTGCCGGATACCCTGACCTTATACTGACCCCCTGGACCATGGGAAGACAGAAGCCGCTGGAGGTCTACGGCCCCAAGGGGCTGAAGAACATGACCGATCACATCCTCAAGGCATATGCCGAAGATATCGCAGTCAGACGGGACGGCATGGAGAAGGCATCGCCCGAGGGGTGGAAAGTCAATGTGCATGAAATCAGGGCCGGCGTAGTTTACAAGGACGCCAACGTAACCGTCACAGCCTTCCCCACCCGCCATGGCGACTGGGAAGAGAGCTACGGCTACCGCTTTGACACTGCTGACCGGAGCATCGTCATCTCGGGTGACACGACACCCGTTCAAGCTACCATTGATGCCTGCAAGGGGTGCGACATCCTCGTCCATGAAGCCCAGACCATGAAATTCATCAACAACCCGATGCGTCCCAATATCCAGGGTTACGATATCAAGGCCTATGTGGCAAAATACCACACCACTACAGAGCAGTTGGCAGATCTTGCAACAAAGGCAAAACCCGGGCTTCTCGTCCTGTATCACAACCCCATTACCCTCAGACCGGAGAAACGCCCCATGGCATCTACCCCTGATGATCTGCTGCGCGAGGTGACATCACGTTACCGGGGCAAGGTAGTGGTCGGCCGGGATCTGGATATCTATTAAAGCTTCGATGCCAAATATATTTTAAGGAGACACGCCATATGTCACAGCATGACGAAAATGCAACAGCGCCGGAAGAAATGAACCGGAGAGAGTTCATCAAGCGTACTGCCGTAGGAACCGGTGCCCTGGCATTAACCATGACCCTGCCGGGATTCATGGTCGGCAATGCCGGAGCGGCCACGGTCGACCTGTCAAAACTCCCGCTGAAGTACAAGGATTACAATGTCGTACTGGTAAGCTTCGACGCCCTGCAGGCTGCCCACGTCGGATCCCTCGGATACGGCAGGGATGTCACTCCGACTATAGATGCCATGGCGAAAGAAGGTTTCAACTTCACCAACAACATTTCCACTGCTTCGTGGACAGTGCCTGCTTCTATGACCTGGTTCACCGGTGTCTATCCTTCCGAGCACCGCCTGACCAACAAGTTTGCCGTATTCAATCCTCCCAACAACGTGCTCTCCAACCTGAAAAAGCTGTCTCCCGAGCTGGTCACCCTGGCCGAAGTGCTGAAACAGAACGGCTACGCCACCGGAGGGTTCACCGGTAATGCCGGAGTGAGCGGTTTCTTCGGCTATGACCAGGGTTTTGACAAGTATTTCTTTGAAAAAGGAAAGTTCGGCAGCATGGGGGTCAGCATCCCCAAGGCTCTTGACTGGCTGAAGGATAACGGCAACAAGAAGTTCTTCATGTTCCTTCATGGCTATGACATCCATGGCCAGGGTATTCCTGAAGGGGGATTCGATTACCGCTTCGTGGACAAGGGTTATGACAAAAGATATACGGGATCCAAGGAAGAGCAGGAAGCACTGCGCGAGGAGGGCCTGGAGAAAGGCGCTGCATCCTTGCGTGATGAAGATGTAAAGTTCTGGCGTGCCATCTACGACGAAAAGATCCAGCGTACCGATGCGCTTTTCAAGAAGTTTCTGGCGGAATATGAAAAGATGGGGCTGATGGACAAAACCATCTTCGTCCTCACCTCTGATCACGGCACCGAATTCCACGAGCACAAGCGTTTCGACCACGGCTTCAGCCTTTATGACGAACTGATCCATGTACCTCTGATCATCAAGCTCCCCAAGGTCAAGGCAGGCAAGGTTATCAGGGATCAGGTCAGCAGCATCGACGTCATGCCGACCATTCTCGACCTGCTTGATGTAAAGATGCCGGAGGGTGCCAGAACCCAGCTGCGCGGAGCAAGTCTTGTCCCGGGACTGAAAGGAAAAACTGTCGCAAAAGATGTGTATTCCGAAACCGACTATCGTCAGTACACCTACAAGCGTTCGATCACTACCAGGGACGGCTGGAAATTCATCTATACCCTTGAGGACAAGAGCCGCGAACTGTACAACATGAAAAGCGATCCGGGCGAAACGAAAAATCTGGCGGCGAGCGACCCGCGACGGGCCTACGAACTGGAGCAGAAACTCTTCGCCTATTTCAAGTCCATCGGCCATGATCTGAACGCAAGACAGTGGATTCCCGGACTGAACCCGGTCTATGACTCGCAGGCAAAGGGAGCCGTGAAAAAATGATCCGGTTCGTCAGTAGCCGCCCTGTTTTCTCTGCCTTTCTGACAGTAGCGCTACTGCTTCAAGTTCAAGCGACAGTCGCGCGGGGGGAGGAGTCTACCCGCGCCCAACAGGCTAAATCACGGCATGAATTCACCAATGTAATCCTGATCTCCTTACAGTGCCTGCGGGCCGATCATCTTGGAATTTACGGTTACAAGCGTAATACCAGCGCCAACATTGACAAGTTTGCCGAAAAATCGGTTCTTTTTGAAAGCGCTATTTCCCAGGCCAACCTGACACCGGTAGCGCAGATGAGTGTTCTCACCTCCCAGTTCCCCAGAGTTAACGGCATGGTTTCCTTTGAGGTCACCAAAGATGCTGTAACCTCACGGACGCTTCCCGAAATTCTCAAATACTACGGCTACACCACCGCCGCTACGGTCAGTTCACCCGAATTCTTCATGCGCTTCGACACCGGTTCTGGCGAGCTTATCAACCCAGGAGACGTTTTCTCCCGCTCATTCGATTACTTCGGCCGTACGGCCCGAGGACCTGAAGGTGCCAGTCTGAGGGTTGCTCCTGTCGACGCCTTCAACTGGCTGAAGAACAACAGTAACAAGAAATTTTTCCTCTGGATCGGCAGCGGTCTCCTCCATATGCCCTACTCTGCCACCGTCCCCCAGCCGTACAAAACAATGTACGACCCACCCGGTTACATCCCTTTCTGGCAGCGTCTACCACAGCTACAGGAGAGCATTAGCGACGATGCTCCTTCCTACGACGTTTTTTCCCGGGTCTATCGCAACGAATTCTACCGGGACTTGAAGCCGGTCTACCGGCTAACCAGAGAGGATATAGACTATGTGATCGGTCGCTACGACGCCGGAGTATACTACACCGATCAGTTTATCGGCGAGCTGATGAAGCTGCTCGAATCCCTCAAACTTGCCGAGAAGACCCTGATCATCCTGCAATCCATGCATGGCGACGACCTGGGAGAAAATGGCCTCTTCTTTCATTATGATGTCACAGAACCGGTGGTGAAAAACGCCCTGATGGTTCGCTTCCCCCAAGCTGAATACGCCGGTAAGCGGATCAAGGAGCAGGTGCAGGGACTGGATGTCATGCCGACCATTCTCGACTATCTGGAGATCCCACCCCCTCACGATGCCCAGGGAACCAGCCTGGTCCCGCTGATCCGGGGGGACCGGGGCGCAACCGGCAGCAGTCAGGTCTTCATCGACCGCCTTCCCTGGTGGGAGTATACCTTGAGCAAATGGTACCTGGAGATGCAGCTCGCCAGCGGCAAGGAGTTCACCCCGACTGAGACCAAGGGGCTGCAGGAGTACCAACTGCTGCTACAGAAGAGTTTCAACCAGCTCGGCTACCCCCCCGGAGACATCGCTGTACGGACCCCGGAGTGGAAACTGATCGTCAGAAAAAACCGCGAGTTGCTGGAGCGGGTCTCCTGGTGGGGCTTCATTACAGGCAAACCGCAGCATTACGCCGACCTTGAGCTGTACGACCTTAGAAGCGACCCGCTGGAGATGAAAAATGTCGCCGGCCAGCACCCGGACGTCGTCGCCCGTCTGAAAAAAGCGCTGCTCGAATGGGATGCCTCGGTGGAAAAGAAGAAGGCGGAGTACGCCCCGGCAGACAAGCGGCTGATCATCCCCTACCCCTAAAACCCAGTTAACGGTGCCGATACCATGACAAACATCCGTATACTCAGCCCCCCTCTTTTGGCGCTCCTTCTGCTCCTGGCTGCCTCTGTCCCTGCGCTGTCTGAAGAGTGCAGTGACTGCCATTCCGAGATTTTTCGGCAGTTTCGGGGGAACTCGCATCATGTGCAGGGGGTCACCACCTCGGGACGCCACTGTTACCCGTGCCATTGGGAAGCTGCGGCGGATGGCGGAATCGATCCCCGTTACCATCGGCAAAACGGCAGCCGTATCGATCTGGTAATCTGGGGTACCGGTGCCCGTCCGTTAGAATATCGGCCCGGAGAAACGGTGATTGCCTATTCCCCGAAGGACATCGGCACTAGCAGCGAGCGGGACGCATTCGCGCAGATCACGAGGCACTGCCTATCCTGTCACAGTGACTCGAACAACGACACTCCGTCTTTCTCCGGAGACGGCAACACTCCGGGCCGGTACGCCTGGGATGGCAGCAGCGTAGCCTCGCGCTATCGGGATAAAGGTGTCACCAGTTGGGGCAAGTACTCCACCGCCAGCACCAACCGGAAACAACGAGTCAGCAAGGCCTTTTCCGCCCACGGTAATGCCGCTGCCAACCGCGGTGGCTGGAGTGCTGGCTACGGATACGATGGCGAAATGCCGCTTTCCCGCGGGGGAGCAACAGCCGGGAATGTCGAATGCTTCGACTGCCATAATTCCCACGGATCGACTATTCCGGGCATCACCTCCAGTTATCGTTCCTACGACGGCAGCTACTGTGGCGGGATTCTCAAGGAGACCGTTGCCGGCAGAGGCGGCTACCGGATGACCTACACCCCCTCGGCCAACACCGACATCCAGAGCAGCAATCCTTACAGTGCCGGCGCAGGTCTCTGTCTGGACTGTCACGAGACCGGCACGCCGGGTACCACTCCATGGGGCTACAACGCCACCTTCGGTGCCTCACAACCGGTCATGGGGTACAAGGACACGCCACGCTTCGGTGCGGGAGTAAAGGGTTCCACCTCCCGCCATACGGAGAGACAGAATCGGACTGAGATCATAAGCAGCCATCTCAAGGCAGGTTCGCTCCTGAACTACTCGACAGTCACCAGTATCAACGGTCTTTGCACTCCCTGCCATGACCCGCACGGCGTCAGTCCCGGTCTGGGAGAGAGGAGACCTTATGCCATCCCCCTGCTGAAAGGGACTTGGCTCACTTCGCCCTACCGGGAAGACACGGCTCCTGGCAAAGGCAGCTTCCCGAAATCTGGAGGTGTCGGCGTTGCCGGTACCGCGCGTGGCCCGGTGTCCATGCAGGGGATGCAGTACAATATCGACCGAAACACCTTCGGGCCCGACAGCAGGATTCGTGAAACAGAAACCGAGTTTGCCGGACTTTGCCTCAAGTGTCATCCCCGGGTGAAGCCCTCCGGAGAGTCCAGGAGCGATCGCATTCACCGGTCGGTTAAAGGATGGGGGGGAAACAAGGAGCATGCCTTCCCCTGTGCCAAATGCCATCAGGCACACAACTCCGGCCTGCCGAAACTCATGCAGACGAACTGTTTCAACGAAGGTCCCGCGAACTTGCGCGAGAGCAGCGGACTGGCATGGCTACCCGACAAAAAGGTCGCCGGCAGCACATCTACCGCTGCCCCATCATCCGCCCGGAAAACCGGCAGCCCCGATTTGGTGGGATGCCATGTACGGCAGTTCGGGAAAAAAAGTGCGCCGCCAGTCAGACAGGATGGCGGAACGTGGAACCAGAAGTCGACCTGGTAGAACAGGTCGACTTCGTAGTTGCGGCTGCCCTGAATCAGGCTGTGCCCAAGGAGACATATGAGAGTAAACCGCCTGTTCCTGCTGCTTGTCCTTGCCTGCTCCCTTTGGAGCATGGACTGCTCCGGAGAAGCCCTTGCCGGCACCATCACCGGGAGAGTGATGATCAAGGATGGTCTGCCCATGGCCAACGGTCTGATCTATATATTCAACAGCGCCTCCGGGCCCCCACCCTCTTTCGATTTCCGTTACTGGAGGGTTCCGGATGAAGTCGCGCGAATAGATAAGGAAGGAAGGTTCACGGCGGTTCTGCCCGAAGGAGTATACTACCTCGGAGCGATCAGACGCACCTCAGGCGAAGAACTCGGACCGCTGCAGGATGGAGACATGTTCCTTCCGCTGCCAGGCGAAGGGGAGTCCAGACAGTACACGATAACCAGCGGCCCGGCAAAGGATGTCGGCATGATTTCCGGTGCAGTAACCTTCCGGAAAGCATCTGTGGCAACTACCACCGGAATCAATGCCATCGAAGGGCGCGTAATCGACTCACAGGGTAAACCTCTGGAAAATATCCTGGTGCTAGCATTCACGAATGCGGCGATGATGGGCAAACCACTGTTCATTTCGGAAAAAACCGCGAAAGATGGCCGCTATCTACTCAGGGTTCATCAGGGAGGAAAGTACTTCCTGAAAATCCGCAGTGCCTATGGCGGTGGGGCCCTGCAACCCGGCGACATCATGGGGAGCTACGGGAAGGAAGAACCGGTGGCGGTCGAGGTCAAAACCGGGGCCATCGTCAGAGGGATCGATATAACCGGGTCACCATTCAAGCGCCAGGGACAAAACAGGAAATGATCCTCTATCACTCACGACCCAGCATGCAAGGAGGCGCTGGTGTGCAGAGCGTTCTGTTTTTTGCATGAGAATTCTGACAAAATAAAGTAAAGTTGCACAGTATGCGGACTGAATACCTCTAGGAGAGTCATATGAAGAAACCTGGCCTGCAATTCAACCTATTGCTTCTCATTGTCCTGGTCATATTGCAGATACTTCCGGTCATTGCCGGAGCAGCCGAAACCACAATCAAGGGGAGGGTCTTCACCGAAGCCGGCCCTATGCCCAAGGCAACGGTGTCAGCCTTCCGCAGTCTCGCCGACCTGCAGACTGGGAAGTTTCCGGCTGCAACTGCACTCACTGATCAGGAAGGTGTCTACCAGATGGCACTGCAACCCGGCTCCTATTACTTCATCGCCAGAGGTGATACCGACGGCCGTCAATACTTTGCCTATCATGGCGCCAATCCCATCAAGGTCGGGAACGACAAATTCTGGCTGGCGCTGATGGCCAACCCGGAAAAACCGGTGGAATATGTTGACGGCCCCTCCGGTATAGAAGGGGTCATCCTCTTCAAGGGCAAGCCGGTCGAAGGAGCATATGTCGCAGTCTATTCACCCGAAAAGAAGAACAAGGGGCTGGGTGTCAAGACCGAATCGGCAGGAAATGATGGCAAATTCAAGGTAAGCCTGCTGCCTGATCGCTACATAGTACGCGCCAAGAAGAATTTCAAGGGCCTGAGCAACCGTCCCCTCCAGAAAGGTGATCTTTGGTGCTACAACGCCAACAACCCTCTGGAGATCAGAGAAGGCAAGACTGCCCGCATCGAGCTGGCCTGTTTTCCGGTCAATGACCGGTCAGCCTTTGCAACGGCGCCGATCGTCAAGGATGATGATCTGAAAACCTTTGCCGAAAAGCGCAGCAACTCCGGAAGCGGCATCCGCGGACGGGTTGTCGATCCTGAAGGCAAGCCTGTTTCCAACCTTGCCGTTCAAGCTTATATGCTGACCGCCCCGGTAACCCAGATGTATCACTTTGCCCACGGCACCGAATTTGCCGCCATTTCCGATGACTCCGGCGAATATTTCATCCCCATCGACGAAGACGGCGACTATGGGATGATCGCGCGTAACATCCTCGGCGACGGCCCGCATCGGGGCGAAGTTTTCGGCTTCTACCAAGGCAATTCCCGCTATGCCGTCCCTTTCAAGAAAGGAACCCTCGTATCCGATATCACCATTCTCGTCGACAAGGTGATGCAACCGCCAAAGGAGACAGCCGGAAAAAAAGAGCCGGTTGTCATGGGCTCTTCCGTTGGAAAGCCGGTACTGCTCACTGACAGTGTCATAACGACCGATACGGTCTGGCAGGGAGAAATTCATGTCAGCGGCGTTATTTCCGTCAAGCGTGGCGCGACCTTGACGATTCGTCCGGGAACAGTGGTCAAGTTCAAGCGCATAGACCGCGACAAGAACAAAGTCGGCGACGGTGAGATCATGGTGGAGGGCCGACTGGTCGCCAAGGGGACGAGCGCCAACCGGATTCTCTTTACTTCGGCCGAGGAAAATCCGAAAGTAAATGACTGGTCGTACGTCCAGTTCATTTCATCCGATCCTGACAACATCATTGAATACTGCCAGTTCGAGTATGCCTATGCCGGCATGATGATCCACTACGCCAACGTCAAGATCAGCGATACGCTATTCCACAAGAACCGCCGCGGCATGCACTTTACCTCCACCGATATGCCGGTGGATCACTGCTCCTTCGTAGATAATGAAATCGGCGTCTACTTCGTGCGCTTTGAAGGCAAGGTAAGGTTCACCAACAATGAAATCGCCAACAACGAGATAGGAGTCCAGTTCGTCAAACAGCATATCAATCTGGTCGACTTCGATCGTATTAACCAGGGCAATGAACCGCCGCTTTTCGAAGGAAACAACATACACAACAACCGCAAATACAATTTCTCTCTCGGGCTGGATCAGGACCGGGACATCGACGTTCGGGGCAACTGGTGGGGGACAAAGGAGAGGAAAACCGTCGCAGAGATGATATACGACCACAACAGCGATCCGACCCTCGGCACGATAAACTTTGAACCTTACCTGACAACTCCGGCGAATGGGACAGGGGTTCGTAATACTCTCGCAGAAACAGCCGGAGTAAAGTAATCAGGCAGATTTTCGGAACGGCAACAGATAATATTATGGAGCAGTGCATGATCCGCTTATTCAAGAAATTTCTTCTACCCGGTCTGGCAATGGCCCTGATTTCAGCTGCCACTGTGCCTGCTGCCGAGGCCCCGGTCAATCCGGCGAACGGCAAACTTTCTGGACAGTTTATGATTAACGAAAAAACGCCCCTGGCCAACGGCAGGCTTTTCCTCTACAACAAGGCTATGGGGCCGCCATCTTCTGACAGATACTCCAGGGTACCTGACAATATCACCCACCTCGACAACAACGGAAAATTCCAGTTTGAACTGGAGCCCGGAGTCTATTATCTATCTGCCATCAATGTTACCGCGGATGCCCCCATGGGACCTCCCGCAGATGGGGAGCCTATCTACTTCAAGATGGATGCAAAAGGGGCAATTGAGCCTTTCGTTGTAAGTGCCGGACAGGATACCAATGCCGGGATCATTTCCACATCATCACCTTACAGACGCACCATGGCCGGGTCTGACAAGGTTGTTACCCTGGTAGAGGGAATCATTATTGATGCTGATGACAAGCCGGTAGAGGGTGCAGCAGTGCTTGCAGATAACAAGCCTGGAACCCAAAAGGCACTCTTTGTCTCCGAAAAAACGGGCAGGGACGGCAGATTCATACTCCACGTCCATGAAGGCGGCCAATATTTTCTGCGGGTTCGTGGAGCCTATCATGGCGGGATGCCGGAAACGGGAGATATCATCAATTTCAACGACCCCAAGGAGCAGATCACCGTTACTCTGAGGAAGGGAGAAAGGCTTTCCGGGATAACGATCAAGGTGAAACGTCAACAACAAAAAGGTCCGCTGTTCCAAGGACAACCGTTATAGCGATGCGCTCAGCTTGAAGACTAATTTGATATTGCCATGCCAAGGGCATTAATAGTACACTTTACGGCAATAATAGAACTGATCAACCAATAGATTCAATTCCTCGACCGTCATTTCTGGGAGTTACGGATGAAAAAAATCATTTTTTTATGTGTACTGGCTTCAATAGTGGCTACTGTCCACCTCTCCTTAGCATGTGTGGGCAGGACGGTTCATCTTGGTATTTCAAGTGCACCAAATGAAAGGCTACTGGCTGAAATGGCCTCCTTGCTGATTATCGAGAGAACCGGCTCCACCGTGCAGATAGATGTCTACAAGAATTCCACCGAGCTCTATAATGCCGTCAAACAGGGGAATGTAAATTTTTTCTTTGAAAATCCGTCAAGAGCTGCGGAAATAGTGGGCAAATCAAAAGATTCGCCTTTAGCTCAAATCAAAAGCGCCTACAGAACCAAACTCAATCTGACATGGCTTGAGCTGGGCGCCACCAACTTTGCACCGGTTCTTACCGTCGAGACTATGGCTATCTATCCGGCCCTGCCCAAATTATTGAACAAACTTTCCGGCGCCCTGGCGAATGATACCTACACGAAGTTGCTCAAAACAGTTGAGTCCGGCGACAAGACCAAAAAGGTTGCCAAGGACTTCCTGAAGGGCAAGAAACTGATTTAACATGTCGGCACATCATACGCTGCTAGACCACCGTTTGAATCCTTCAGTCTGCGCGCATTCCCTTGGCTCATTGCTGGGGCCCTCCCCCGCTTCTCTGACTGATCACCCAGATTCAGCAATTAATAATCCTCTGAAAGCAGGAAAAAGCGCATGACGATGGGACATACATTTAGACTGTTGCTGCTTGCCGTTTCACTGCTTGTCATCGCCGGGTGCAAGGGTGAAGGAAAAAGGCCTGTGGTGAAAATCGGGTACATGAACTGCAACAGTGAGCAGGAAACGACGCAGCGCTTTGTTCCTCTGACACGATATCTGTCTAACAAGGTAGGTGTCGAATTTGTCATGGTTCCTGTGGAACCGGAAGACTTCGAAAAGCGATTGAAAAACCGCGAATTCGCCTTTACACATACCAATTCAGTACTGTATATCATTCTCCGCGAAAACCTCGGCGTCGAGCTGGTTGCCTCGGAAAAACGCGGTAATTTCGGAGCACGCACTGCCGGAGCAATCATTGCCCGGAAAGGTAGCGGCATCGAAAAGCTGTCTGACATCAAGGGGAAGCGCCTGGTATTCGGCCCGATGCTTGCGCCCACAGGATATCTGGCCGAATACGATCTAATGCTTGCGCATGGCATAGATCCGGAAAGTGATTTGGGCCACTACACCATCCCCTCGGGATCATTCAAACATGAAAAGCTTATCTACGGCACACTGTTCGGCAAGTATGATGTCGCTGCCGCACCGATATTGGACCTCGAAATCATGACAAGAGAAGGCAAGATATCGAGCGATGATTTCGTGATTCTCGCGCAGACCGAACCGGTCCCCTACTGCACCTTTGCCGCTGCCAAGGGGACTGATGCCGAGCTCATCAGTAAGGTCAGGAATGCGCTCCTCGAACTCAAGGTGAGCGATACCGCCGAAGTAAACGGGGAGAAACTCAAGGTGCTGAAGTCCGCCTGGATCGACGGTTATGAAGTACTTCTCGACAGCGACTACAATCCGCTCCGGGAGATGGCCAAGCGAGTCAACATGCCACCTTACCAGAAATATTAGCCGATTGTTGCACAACTTATTTATTTTGCACTTACAAAAAAGGCGCTGTCAATAATGACAGCGCCTTTTTCTGCATCTTAGCAGGGATGAACAACTGCACTCCCGACTACTCTCGGAGCCACATATTTTGCTTTTTTCATAAATACCCCCTGTCGTGTGATATTAACAATCATCTTGCGTTCCAAACATTTTACCCGAGGTTTGCCAAATTTCAACCCTTTATTTAATATTCACAATTGGCACAAACTCCAGTTTCGCGCCTGGCATCAATGATTTTTGGGACATATCATTCAGTGCAGCTCCTCCCCTGTAGTCGTCATGACCAGCTTGCCGTGTTTCACTCCCTTCACACCGATCAGTTCGTTGGCAACATGCTTGATCGCCTTAACATTACCCCGGATTATGAGCACCTCAAGGCAGTTGTGAGCATCGAGATGCACATGGAGCGCCGATATGATCTGATCGTGGTGAGAATGCTGCTGTTCGGTCAGCTTCTCGGAAAGATCCCGCACATGGTGATTATAAACCAGGGTAACCGTGCCGACGGCCTCCTGATCTTCCGCTCCCAGGCGCTCCTCCACCAGAGACGCCCTGATCAGGTCGCGTATGGCTTCCGAGCGATTCATATAGCTCTTCTGCTCGATTAGCTGGTCAAAACTGTCCAGCAGTTTTTCATCAAGCGAAATACCGAATCTGACCGTGTTTCCCATTAAACTCTCCTGACTCCTTGAAACAGAGCAATTTCTCGAGATTCTAGCTGATTTGACGGCAAAAACAAATAGATTCGATCAAAACATCCAGAAGGTAAGTATCCTATATTTAACGCCGGCTTCTGTTTTGCCTGTAGGTCGCGGCTATAACTGCGCAGATCTGAACTTCAGAACAATAACCTTGACATACTTTTTGTATAATTTTATACCAATCGTAGCACAAGTTTACTTTATGTGCTACCGATCAGGAGAACTCCCATGCACATGGCAGACGCACTATTATCACCGGCGGTCGGGGGCACGATGTGGGCAGCATCGGCAGGAACTATCGCCTACTGCTCGGCAAAACTGAGCAGAGAACTGGATGACCGCAAGGTGCCGCTCATGGGGGTTCTGGGAGCATTTCTCTTTGCGGCGCAGATGATCAACTTCACCATTCCCGCAACCGGCTCAAGCGGACATCTCGGAGGAGGGCTGTTGCTCTCGATCATGCTCGGTCCGTATGCCGCATTCCTGACTATAGCATCGGTTCTGGTAGTTCAGGCTCTCTTCTTTGCCGACGGCGGACTGCTGGCTCTCGGCTGCAATATCTTCAACATGGGGCTGTTCCCTGCTTTTATCTGCTATCCGCTCATCTACCGCCCCCTGGCCGGGAGAGACCCGTCAACGTCAAGAGTGGCGGCTGCATCGCTCGCAGCCGCAATTGCCGGACTTCAGCTCGGTGCTTTTTCGGTCGTCCTTGAAACTTCTCTCTCCGGGATATCTTCCCTCCCCTTCCCTGCTTTTGTCTCCATGATGCAGCCGATTCATCTTGCGATCGGTATTGTCGAGGGGATCGTGACAACGATCATCATCGGTTTCGTTCATAAGGCCAGGCCGGACATCTTCACTGATAAAGATAGACGCAGGACTAGCATCATGAAGAGCATTATCCCTGGTTTTCTTGCCTTGGCCCTGATAACCGGCGGGTTTGTCTCCTGGTTTGCGTCAGAACACCCGGACGGGCTTGAATGGTCGATTAAGAAAGTTACCGGCAAGGAGGAACTGGAAGGGTCAAAAGACTTTGTCCATAACACTCTCTCAGGGATTCAGGAGAAACTGGCATTCCTCCCAGACTACAACTTCAGGAAGCCGGAAATGACAACGGAAACACAGAATAATGAAAGTACCGGAAAGAATACCGGGGGGAGCAGGCTGGGCAAAAGTCTCTCCGGCATAGTCGGAGCGCTTGTCACACTGGGGATTGCCGTTCTGGCAGGTTATATCCTGAGGAAACGCCAGGAGGTAGCTGCAAAGAAGCCCCATGCCCACGAGCACGCCCATCCCCATGCCCACGAACATGAACACCCCCACAAGCATGGCGAAGTTGCACACACTCATATCCACGGTCATGAGCATTCGCATCCGCACCCTCATGTTCACGATCATTCGCAGCCGCACAGGGAAGATCCGAACCCGAGGCACACCCACGACGCTGAAGTCGCCGTGCATACCCACGAACATGACGATCATGGGCACGGCAGTCATGACCATGCGCACTGAACATATGCCTGAATCCTTGAATTATCGGCTTTGATGTGATTTGATGATTGCTTCGTTTTCACAATGATTCGAAAATATTCTGCAAGGGGATTATGTCTACCATAGACGGCGCGATACTCGATTTCAAGCGACTTGACCTCCTGGCATCCGGAGATACCGGGTTGCACAGACTTGACGCAAAAGCCAAGGTGATAGTCACAGCTGTTTTTGTCCTGCTCGTCATTTCGCACGACAGATACGAACTGTCGGCACTCTTCCCGTTCTTTATTTTTCCTGCAGCAATGATCGCTGCAGGAAATCTCCCTTTTTCCTATATCGCAAGAAAGATTCTGCTTCTCTGCCCTTTCGTAATCGTGGTCGGCATCTTCAACCCTCTTATCGACCGGGCAGTCGTTCTGCAGGCGGGTCCACTGGCCATTTCAGGCGGATGGCTGTCGTTTTTATCGATAATCACCAGAAGCATCCTGACGGTCGGCAGCGCCTTCATACTCCTTGCTCTGACCGGTTTTACAGGAGTCTGCCAGGCTCTTGAAGAACTTGGAATGCCGCGTCCATTTGCCGTTCAGCTTCTTTTTCTCTACCGTTACATATTCGTACTGACCGAAGAAGGCGGGAGAGCGGCAAGAGCCCGTCAACTACGTTCATGCGGGAAGAAGGGGATGGGAATGGGAAGTTTCGGGACCCTGATAGGGCATCTTCTGCTCCGGACCTGGCAGAGAGCCGAACGGGTACATATTGCGATGCTTTCGAGAGGGTTTGACGGCAGATTTCATTCTGGCAGGCAGTCGTCGTTCGGGATGCGGGAGCTGATTTTTGTCGCAGGATGGTCGACCTTTCTCATCGCTCTGAGATTGATGAATATTACCCAGATAATCGGCTCACTTGTTACCGGGAGGCTCTCTTGAGTCATCATATAGTTAAATTGAAGGATCTGCACCACGCTTATCCTGACGGGACTGTTGCCCTTGACGGTGTTTCATTCACCATAACGCACGGCGAGTCGGTAGGGATAATCGGCGCAAACGGGGCCGGGAAGTCGACCCTGCTGCTGCATCTTAACGGCTATCTTGTCCCGACGAGCGGGGAGATAAGCATAGGCCACACTCCGATTACAAAAGAGACTCTTCCCGAGATACGCCGCACCGTCGGGATGGTTTTCCAGGACCCTGACGATCAGCTCTTCATGCCGACAGTCTTCGACGATGTCGCCTTCGGTCCGTTCAACCTGGGACTACCTAGGGATGCGGTTGAGGAACGCGTCACCTCGGCGCTCTCCAAGGTCGATGCCGGACATCTGCGTGACAAACCCCCTTACCACCTATCTGGCGGAGAGAAGAAGCGGGTGGCAATAGCAACGGTACTCTCCATGGAACCTGATATTCTGGTCATGGACGAGCCGACCAACGGTCTCGACCCTTTTGCCAGGCGCCAACTGATGCGACTGATGAAGGAGTTTCAACATACGAAGATATTCACCAGCCACGATCTCGACATGGTGATGGAGCTATGCGACAGGGTGATCGTGCTCGGGCGTGGCAGGGTAAGGGCTGACGGGACTCCGGAAGAGATCTTCTCGAATCAGGGGCTGCTGACAGAGTGTCGACTGGAAAAGCCTCTCTCCATGCAGGGTTGCCCGGTATGCGGCAATTGATGAAAATCTGTCATATCAGGCAATCGTAAGGGACATGAACTCACTCACCATTAGGGGAAACAGAATATACCCCCTGCTACTCTCCCTGTTGGCGCTGCTGGCATTTGCTACAGTATTGTATGTCAGAATCCGGCTGTTCGACACTCCCCTGGAAAGGGATGAGGGTGAATACGCCTACATGGCGCAACTACTTCTCAAGGGAGTTCCGCCATATAAGCATGCCTATACGATGAAACTGCCGGGTGTTCCGCTTGTTTACGCCCTTTTCATGTCAATCTTCGGTCAGAGCGCCGCAGGTATCCGTATCGGACTGTTGCTGACAAATGCCGCCTGCGCAGGTTTTGTCTACCTGCTCGGGAGACGCTTGTTCACACACGAGACAGCGCTTATAGCGGCCGTTTTTTATGCCTTTCTCTCCCTGAGTCAATCCGTTATGGGCATATTTGCCCATGCAACACACTTTGTCCTGCTTTTTTCCCTGGCGGGTATGATCCTGCTGGACTACGCTCTGAAAAAAAAACAGTCCTCCTTGATTTTCCCGGCCGGAATATGTTTCGGCATGTCGTTCCTGATGAAGCAACATGCCGCCGTATTGGTACCTTTTGCGGTGGTTTTCCAGATTTGGCCGTCAGACAAGGGAAACAGGAAGCTCCTCCTCAGGAATTGCGCCAGCTTCCTGACAGCTGCGGCAGCCCCTTATATCATCGTTGCCTTCTGGCTCTTCAAGGCCGGCGTATTTGACAGGTTCTGGTTCTGGACCGTCCGGTACGCCCGGGAATATGCGACCGGCTTGTCACTCACCGCAGGATTCAACGAGTTTGCCCAGCAGTTTACCCCCATCATCAGGGCAAATCTCCCCATATGGTTCCTTGCAGCTGCAGGCCTCGTCGCCCTGTATGGCAGGAGTGATTTCCGGGCTGAAAAACTGTTTCTCAGCGGCTACCTGACTGCATCTATGGTCATGGTTTCTCAAGGATTATACTTTCGGGAGCACTATTTTGTGTTGCTCCTTCCGGCTATCGCCATCCTTGCGGCATATGCGGCCCAAGCTGTAAAGCCTCTGCTCTCCGGCTTTTCAGGCTCTCTGCTCCCCCTCTTGATTGTGGCATCGGCAGCCGTCTTTTTTATCAGCTCTGAAAGCGCCTATCTCTTTCGTTTGTCCCAGGTCGAGGTCAGCAGAAAGATTTACGGTACCAATCCATTTCCCGAGGCCATCCGGATCGCCGACTACATCAAGGAGCACACATCAACGCAAGACCGTATCGCCATCCTGGGATCGGAGCCGGAGATCCTTTTCTACGCGGGCAGGCTTTCGGCAACCGGTCACATTTACATGTACGGATTGATGGAGGGTCACAGATATGCTTGGGAAATGCAGGCCCAGGTCATTGAAGAGATCGAGCAGGCAGCTCCGCTCTTCATAGTTGTCGTTCACAATTCTGCATCATGGATGCTGCGGCCAAGCTCCCTGAACAGAATTCTGGATTGGGGAGACAGCTATATTCCGCTGCGCTATGACGAAGTCGGCATTATCGAGATTTTCGGTGAACGTCCGACCAGTTATCTCTGGGATGAGGCAGCAGTTGGGCATACCCCGGAAACGGAATCATTCGTTTCGGTCTATCGCCGAAGGTGGTAATAAGTCATTAGTCACCACGGTTCGGGAAATATGTCTTCATCAGCTTGGGAAAACGACCATCCGCCCTGACCGGCGCCAATTCTTCAAAGTTCATTATTGCGGCATAATCGGTATACCCGCGGCGCAACGCCAGCTCCAGCCACCTGATGGACTCACTGGCATTTCCTGCAAGCGACTCGACAAGTGCAAGCTCATAGGCATTGAGCGGGTCACTGCCCCCCTGCAGTTCCTCGATCCGGAGGTATGCACTCTTTGCCTCAATGAATCTGTCGGTTATAACCATCAAGTTTCCGAGCTTGCGGAGAATCTGTACCGCCTCGGGCTGCAGCTCCTGTGCTTTCTTATAACGCTTTTCCGCTTCAGCATAGTCAAGCTGCCGGAATGCCAGATCCCCGTACGCAGCCCACCCCATGACATTTTGCGGACTGATTTGCAACAGCTCCCAGAGTATCTGGTCTGCATTGGCAAAGTCATTTAGCTCAATATACAGAGTCCCCAGATTGTAGCGGCTCAATTCGTTCCCCGGAGCTATCCTGATGGCGTTATGATACGCCCTCTTGGCTGCCTCGCGATCGGGCCGAAGCGCATGGTGATGCGCTTCGCCAAGAGATTCCCACGCCAGAGCGCTGCCCGGGCTTTTGCTGACCGCATCCTGCCAGAGAATAACGGCTTCTTTCCAGACTCCGGCCCGCAAAAAAGAGACTATCGCCAGAGAAAGCAGTGGTATTACCGCAATCAGCACCAGTATGCGCGACTTCACTCGCCTTCGCAGATCCAGGAAATTTATCCCGTAACCGGCCAATGCGGCAATCCCTATCATCGGGAAATAGAGGTAACGGTCATTCATCATGGTCACCAGGGGGATAATCTGTGACACCGGCAACAGGGCAACCAGAAAAAACAGCGACCAGAAGCCGACCGACCGTTCATACCTGAACAGGCGTACCGCAAGATAAACCACGGCAGCCAACAACAGCATGGCCGCTAAAACGGAAAGGTCGGGAGTCGGGTGCAGACGGGGATCATAGAGCGCCGCCAGGCCGCCGGGCCAGAGTATCATCCCCAAATAGCGACAGAAAACCGGCAACATAGAGAGAACGGTGGTAACGGCACTGCCACCGTGATAGCCTGCCCGTCCACCACCGGCACCCCATTCGGTCGGGTCGGGTGTCTGGCTGAGGATGGCGACTGCCGCTGTCAGCAAAGCAACGAAGCAGTAGGGGAGTTTGTCACGCCAGCAGAAGCGTTTTTCCCCAACCGGGTAACAATAGTCGAAAAACACCATAATAACCGGGAAGATCACGGCAATCGACTTTGACAGCATAGCAAGCATGAGCGACAACAGGGATGCGATATAGTACATCCTGGCCTTTTGCGACCGGTGCTCCCGCCAGGCAATGTAATACTTCCAGGCAAGGAGGAAGAAGAACATCGCCAGCAGGGTTTTGCGCTGGGAGACCCAGGCAACAGTCTCGACCTGCACCGGGTGGAGCAGGAACAGCGCCGCTCCCGACCATGCAGCCATGCGCCCGCCGATCAACCTGAAAAACAGCTTGTAAAGAAGAAGTCCGTTCAGAGTGTGCAGCAGAAGGTTGGTGAAGAGATACCCGCCCGGCTTCAGACCCCATAGTGCATGGTCCAGCATGTAGGAAAGCATCTGTGCCGGCGCATAGTTGCCGACATAATACCTTGTAAATACGGCTTTGATGTTATCCAGGCCGAAACCCTGGATATCGGCATTCTCCAGGACATAGCGGTTATCATCCCAGTTGCGGATAAAATCGTGCCCGAGAATCTGTCCATAGACGACAAAGGTTGCTACCACGAGCAACAGAACCGGCAACAGATGGAAACCTAAGCGTGCCGTGGCGGATTTTGTACTCTTCTCAACCACGATTCACCCAGCGGAACAGTCGTCGCATGAGAAAATACTCATTCACTGGTCGGTCGTCCTCTATTTCCCTTGCAGTCGGGGCAGCCTGTATCAGTTGCCGCACATCGTGTTCTTGACCCAATACGGAATGGAACTGTTCAATCGAGGTGTCAAACGGCCCCCACTCAACCAAATCGGCAGTTGCCCTTGAAGACAGACGGGCCGCCAAGTCCGCAGCCGTCATGTCTTGCAACGGCTGCATGGAGGCGATGTAATGCATGCCCCATCCTGCAACGGAGTTAAATGCCCGGACATAAGGGAATACTGAAGTCAGTGACCTGGTAATTGCGGAGAGTAAATACGATTCGTTACTATCGGTCCATTGGTGAAAAACCCCTCCAGGTGACAGTCTCCCCGCCACAGCACCGTAAAATTCAACAGAATACAGAAGACTGGAAGCTGCGGCCTCAATCGGCGGGGGAGGATCCACAATAATCACATCATACTTTTCAGCCGTGCGGGAGAGATAACGCCGCGCGTCATCAATCACAATTCTGGCATTCGGATCAGTGACAAGAGTTGCCGCATCATGGTGGTAGAAGCCAAAAAGTCTGGGTATGCTCGGCACAAGCTCTACGACTGTTGTCGGAACACCCCAGGAGAGCATCGACCGGAAGGAGGTTCCCATGCCGAAACAAAGTACAAGCCCGTTTGCCGGTGGAGTTGAATGCATGGCCATGGGTAGATGAACCATAACCTTGGTGATCGGGGTAAGTTCAGTCATACCGTAACCATTAACCAGCAGCTGTCGCTCCCAACCCGTCCCCGCAGCAATCACCGTTGCCGTATGATCCCGAAGAGCTACCGAACCCGGATATCTGTTCTCGTATCCCTCTGTTAGAGTGAGTAGCAGTAATGACAGGACAGCCACAGCGACCAGGAAACCCCGCAAAGCTGCGCCTGAAAGAATACCCGACGACTTATCCGGCCTCACATTTTTCAACAGCAGGGGGGTTAACAGAAAAAGCAGGCATGCCAGCAACAGTATCGACCACCGCTCCCCAATGAGCGGCAAAAGCACGAACCCGGCGACAAGGGGGCCTAAGATGCAGCCGACCGTATTGAGTGAGTAAGCAGTACCTGCCCTGTCAGGTTGACCATTGGAAATCCTGTCCACCACCCAAGGGGTTATAAACCCGAGGATCAGACCAAAAGGGACGACACCGGCGGCAACGCGCAGAAACCCTCCTGCTATCCCATCTGAGAATGGCAGACGGTAATCGGCGGTCAACAGGGTAAGCAGGGCAGTGAATCCGGCAACCGCTGTCAGTAGCGCCAGCAGGAGATTGCCGTGCGCCGGAAGAGAATGTGTGCATTTTTTGCGGTAAACACTTGTACCGGCATAGTTGGCAACCAGAAACAACGCCAGTATCGAGGCAAACGTATATACGACCGGTCCGAGAAAAAGGGTGAACTGTCTGGTCCAGATAACCTCAAGCGCCATGCTGGTTAGCCCGGTAATCACAAGTACGGCATACAGCCTGCGGTCGCTCGCTTGTGCAATCCCGTTACTGCAGTGAACACAAACGTCACTATCATCGACTGCATGTTCCGTAATGCGTCTGCTCATGATGAATGCTGTCAAAACAACAGTGAAATTCAGCACCACAGCAAAAAACATAGAACCGAGAAACCCCAGCAGCTCGATCATGACGAATGCCGTTCCGGTACAACCCGCCACAGCTCCGAGAAGATTTGCAAGATACAGATAGCTGAAAGAGGTTGCCGCTTTATCCGGATACGCCCGTTTGAGTGCAGCCATCGCCAGGGGGAAGGTAGCCCCCATACAGACACAGAAAGGAAAAAGTGACAGAAAAACTACCAGTCCCGTGACAAGATAGTATAAACCAGAGCCCCAGGCAAATACGGAACTTCCGGTCACAAGATCGCGGCCATAATTGAGAATCGGTACGGACACAAGCCCGGAAAGACCGATTACGGCCTCAACTGCGGCATAAAGGCGGAGGCGGGAAGATATTTTATCCTGGCGCAAACCGGCAGCAAGACGGCCACCACCCCAGCTGCCGATAGAAAGTCCCGCCATGAATACCGCAAGAACAATGGAGATCATTGTAGAGGTTACGCCGAAGTCTGCCATGGCAATTCTAAGCCATACCACCTGGTAGACAAGAGTGCAAAAACCGGAGATGATGAAGAAGAGGAAGAAGAGATGCATGATTCAGGGATCCTTGCGTTTTTTCAAATCAATAGCCTCTGCTGGTTGGAACAAATCAGTCTTGACGTGTGCAAAAGTGCAACAGATTCAATGGCCCGCAGATTCCGCATCAAGAATTATCTCCACGGAAGTATGACCAAAATTCTGGAAGCGGTTAGTCTTCAGCTTGACGTCACATGGGTTGCAGAAACCGTAACAGCCACAAGACCTGAAATCACCGCTTATGACCAGTTCCGGATCGAGAATATTCCCTACCGGTGAGCGTCCGGCATAGAGATCGCTGTGACAGCGATAGATCCCGCCGTCGGGGCCTATGATCAGTTCGGTTGTCCGGCAGCTGGCGATCTTCCTGACCTGTCGTCCGCAAGCTTCCGGATGGGAGTACTCGCCGTACATCTTTCCATCATATTCACCGAGGAACGCCTTGGTACGGAAATCTATCCCCCGTGCCAGGCAGTAGTCACGGGCATCAAGGACTTCCTGCTCGTGCAGCGGATGCAGTACTCCCCATATGCCGACACTGTAGCCGGCTGCAAGCATAAGCCCCACCCTGGCCGCCAGCGGCTCGATCCGCATGGTCTCTGGATGGTAGCTGACCCTGATGGAGGCATAGGGCGCATCACGTTTCATTCTGCCGGGGGGGATTTCGGTCATGAAGCGCTTGGGATCGAGTTCCAGGCTGGTCAGCAGATCAATATTCAGGCCGGGTTTTATGCCGTTGACAATAGAGAAAAAATCCGGATGCAAGGTAGGCTCGCCCCCCTGCAGGGTAACAGGCAGATCGCAGGAAACCACGAGCCGGTTGAGCCCGGCCACCCACTCCGCCCCGGAAAGAAGCCTCCGGCCTCCGGCAAGCTCATCGAAGCGGTTGATGCAGTAGCTGCAGCCCAGATTGCAGTCGAAGGTCAGAAATACAGCAATATAGTTGTATTCAGCGGGGATACTGACCGGTGGAAACGTCTGCAGGAACTTCATCCCCTGGGCCTCGAACGCCTGCAGAATTTCCTCAATCGAAGCGTCACCAGGCTGCCGACAAAACGCGCTGTTGATATGAAATTTGCTATTGTAACCGCCTTTGATGAGCCGAACTGACGTTCCATCCCGGTAATCGGGATTTCCATATAGGACTTGCCCTGTTCAAGCATTCTCATGACAAGATCGGCCTGAAAATCGAAACCCTGGCAGTTGCTGTGCCAGCGCATGACATTATAGCGCAGGTTGACCCCGCAACCGTTGTAGTATTTGAGATTGTAACCGCTTATCAGGTTTAGCAGGCGGGTAAACAGGTATGATACGAAGCGCCGGAAGCGGGTCCGGTTGTAGATGACATTCTTGTGATACGGCAGCACCATATCGACTTCCCCTGCATGGCTCAGCGTCGATACAATATCCCTGCTGTTTTCCACATTATCGCCGCAAACAAGCTTGTAATACTTTCCTCTTCCGAGAAATGCGCCCTCGATATAATTCTGGGCCAGCCCCCGGTTCTCCTCCCGGACCATGAGGATGACCGGGTAATCGGGATGCTCACACATATACCGTTTGACCAGTGAAACCGAGTTATCCCTGGAAGCGTCGTCGATTACGATGATCTCCCATGACCGGTCGAGTTCGATCATTGCCCTTACGACCACCTCAAGCGAGCTGATTATGTTCTCTTCCTCGTTGTAACAGGCGATAAAAATCGTAAAGTCCCTGTCAAACTGGTTTAGCATCCGCGGAGAAGATGACGGAGTTCTGTAAATAGCAGCGTGAGGAATCTCGTCAAAATTTTCCCCGGTCAATTCAATAGTTGTAGCGACTCCAGTTTCCGTCATGAAAAGATCCCGTCCGTTGGAAATCCGATGCTGCGGCAGCATGTGATACCCGTTATATGAAATTGTGATGCCTGATCTCCTGCTTCAAGTCCCACAGCAGACGGTTGTGGTCGTCCCAGATGCACGGGGAAGGGCAGGTCTCCAGGTCGATCCTGCCAGCCACCTCCCCTCTCCTGGGGGATTCCCAGATCTCCCTGAAGCTGTTTCTTGTCAGATCGCCGATGCAGTACTCTTCATTGTTTTCATGGTAACAGCATACATAGATCTTTTGATTGGCCGAAATTATGGTCGAGAAATTATGACCGTAGCATCTGTCGTATGTTCTTGGCGACTTGTTGATGGAAAGCCATTCCCATCTGTTGTTCGGGCAGGAGACGGTAAACGTTTCATCCTGTAAAGCAAAGCACCTGGATACTTCCTGCAGCAATGCGTCAGCGTCTTCTTCTGCAAAGCTTTTGTAACCGCCTCCGGCATAGAATGGTCGTATGCGGATGTGATCAACCCCCAGTTTCTTACTCAATTCCGCGGCGCCATAAACGCCTTTCACGGTATGAGGCCCAAGGAGATACCCGGTGCTGATTACCAGCCGGGAATCAGCACGACGCCGCAATTCAACCATCCTCCCGATTCTGTCGGTAACCCTGTGAAACATTTCACCGGAAATCCCATGGGTAATTTCGTAGAGTTCGGGGCCATCTGCATCCAGGCTGATACGTATCCAGGAACAATGATCGACTATTGCTTCTACCATACTGTCCGTAAAAAAACCGCCATTGGAGTACAAAGCCACGTCAAAGCCTTGCGACCTGATGTGTTCGATTATCTCAGGCAGTTGCGGATGACAGCTCGCATCCCCCCCGCCACCGAGACCGATGGCCTTGATTCCGGCATCTTTAAGCTGGGCAACTATTTCAAAGATTCGGTCCAAAGGGATGATGCTGTCATCAAGACCTTTGCTGCCCATGCATAACGGACAGTAATTGTTGCACTTATTCGAAATATTCAGGGAAACCGAGACGGGAAATACGAAATCCGTTCTGCTCCATTCGCTCAGTTTATCCAGGTGCTTTAACAGCTTTATGTTGTCATAAGTACTCATCAACTATCCCCGGTTAACATAATTGCTCTGTAGACGCGCTATACAGGAGTCAAGTGACGTAAAACAACCCGGCGGCATTTGATCGATATGCGTGCAGACCATGGTGGTGTCCAGAGGCCTGCAAAGCTTATCATCCAGATCATTAAGCGAAATCCTCTGCACCAGTTCCCGGGAACAGCCGAAAACATCAGCCACCTTGAAAGCCAGGTCAAGACGGCTTGTTCTTGCCGGAGCACAGAGATGCACAATGCCGGCCTTCTCCGATACAAGCAGATATAACACAGCCATTACGACATCGTCTATCAGGACCGGACAGAAATACTGGTCAGTTGCAGCCTGAACCGGAATACCCCGGAGGAGCCTTGAAGCAATCTCGTCCAGCAGGGTGCCACTGCCCCAACAGACATCGAAGACCTTGCTCAGCCTGATGACAAGTATGTCGCGGTCTCCGGACCCAAGCAGGCGGCTCTCCAGTTCGACCTTTTGGCGGCCGTATTCATTCAGCGGATTTACCGGGGAGTTTTCGAGGTAGCTGCCGTCAATACCGTCGAACACATAATCGGACGAAAACGTCACGACCCTTATCCCTTCTATGCTCAGCTGCCGAGAGAGCTCTGTAACCCCATGAACATTGACTGCGCGGGTTGCAGCAGGATTCTGTTCACAGAGCGAGAGCTGCGTTATCCCGGCGGCAATAACGGCATGTGTAATTCCCCGCGACTTCAGCCCGAGCGGGGCGATATCAGGATCGGCAAGATCGAAGCCGGTGCTCCCAGCTGAAGGCCGTCGGCCAACTCCCACACAATCCGGATTGGCACGGCGCAACCCGGCCAGGATATTGCTGCCGATATAGCCGTCGGCACCAAACACAGCCGTTGCCGGCAGTCCCGGCAAGCTTTTTCTATAATGCAGCTCAGTCAAATGAAGCACCGCCTGGTCACAGGTTCAGACAAACTCAAGATGATCCGGATCGGCCTGCAGGTATTCGTGGATCTGCAGGTTACCCGTATCTGCCACACAATGGTGGTTGCAGACCCGGGCAGGATCGATGCGGTAGAATCTGTCCCGGTCCGCTTCCCAGAATTCTTTGAAACTTGTATCGCGAAGCGAGCCCAGCAGACCCTCCTGCAGGTTATACGCCTTATCGTGGCAGGAGTAGACATTGAGATCGGCAGCAATGACCGGGCTGATCTGCAGATACGGGCACCAGTGATACGACTTGGCAAACGATTCCAGCTGAGCATGGTAGGAGTCGAAAATCTCGAACCCGCGACCGCCAAACGCGGAAATGGCCCTGGCAGTCTGCTCTTTCACCGTCGCAAAAATCGGTTGGTGATAGGTGTTGTTTTCTGCGCCGCTGTTGCTGACAATACAGGGAGAAACCTTGACGCTATCGATCCCGACCCCCTGCAGCCTCCGGACAAGCTCGTAAATATGGCCGCAATTGCGCTTGTCCACTACCAGGGAAACCCCCAGATAGCAGCTGCCGCCAATCTTCTTGAACGCCTCCATGTTGGCAAGGATGCGGCTGAATTCGCCATCCGGGCAGCCGCGGTAGGCAGCATAGCTGGCATCGTCCCAGCCGTCCATGGAAATCCGCAGCCATGTGGCATGACGGGCAAAAACTTCCGCCAGAGTGCCGTCCAGTCTTGAACCATTGGTAAGGGCGGCAAAATGCACCTTTTTTCCCGCAAGATGCTCTGCGGTTTCCAGTAGATGCGGATAACAGAACGGCTCGCCGCCTCCGCTGAAAGTTACCGCCCGCACCCCCATCCCGGCAAGGTCATCGATAATCTCCAGCATTTTCTCCCTGGGGATGGAATCCTGTTGGTTCATATCCCGACCGAGCTGCAGATTGTCAACCCGGTAAGCGCAGTAGCAGCAGTTATGGTTACAGATGTTTGTAGGTTTGATCCGGACATTGATCGGCGGCAGAGTTTTACCGGACTCCCTCGGCAGCGACTCCAGCTTTTCTCTGAAGTGGAAAATCTTCATCCTGGTATAAAGCAAACCCATCTGATCTCCCCGACTGGCAATACTATTCGAAATAGATAAACTCGTAATCGCCGTTATATCCGAATTCGGCAAGGAGCCAGATCCATTCTTCGGGCGTAAAGAAAGCTGCACAGGTCAGCGCCCAGCACTGCAGATTGAACAGCTCCTGTTCGTTGCGATAACCCTCGACCACCAGATATTTGTTTTTTCCGACCCGTTCCATCTCCTTGAGAGCCGTTTTCAAAGCCGGCAGCTGCAGGTTGTGCAGGGTGGTGAGGGAGACGACGAGGTCGAACTCCTTCTCGGCAAAAGGGTACGGATCCTGAGCGTGATGAATAAAGAGCCGGTCACGGATCTCTTCCTTGGCATTGGCAATGGCATAAGCGGAGATGTCGAAGCCACTGATCCGCGCCTGCGGGAGCAGCTGCTGCAGTTCGTACATGAGAAACCCCTTGCCGCAGCCGACATCGAGTATGGCCGCATCCTGCTGGAGATTGTAGGTTTCTACCAGTTTCCTGGCCACTGCCTGCCAGCGGCCGTCGTACCTGAAACCGCCATAGCCGAAGCGCCTGTCACCGTCCCAGTAATCGCCATCATAGCGCCGCGCAACCTGCATGCACTCAACCTTGGCATCATGCATTCGCGCCAGGTAATCGCGTGTGGTTCTGGTATGCAGCGGAGTAACGATATCCAGCAGACGACCCATGAATTATTCTCCCGTCAAACCGTAGCCGCTGCAACGGCACGAACGATATCCGCAGCAGCAATCCCGAACGAAGCACGCAACCCTGCCGTAGTCCCTATTTCATGAATGAACTGGGGCGGTATCCCCAGCAGCGTAAGCCCCCAGCGGACAGACTGTCCACCTTTAAGGCGTGCAAGCATGCTGCCCAGTCCGCAATTGACAAAGTGCTCTTCCACGCAGACTACCTGCTCTATTTCGGCAAGTATTTCCAGCAGGATACCGGTTGCCAGCGGCTGTACCGTCGGCACGGAGACAAGCAGCGGACAAAGCCCCTGCGCCTCAAGGGTTGCAGACGCCGTCATGACTTCAAGTGAAATGGAACCATGAAAAACAATGGCCGTCCCCGCACCTGCCCTGACGACCTGCGGCACGGTAATATCAAATGGCCGGTCCTGGCTGTAGGAGGACTCACCCCTCTTGGCAAGCCTCACATAGACCGGTCGCTTGCTGTCCAGCGCAAAACCGGCAGCAGCCCGCGCCTCAACCGGATCAATGGGTGAAATTGTCACCAGATTGGGCAGAGTCTGCACCAGGCCGAGATCCTCAACCGCATAGTGGCTCATCCCCATGGGAGCGTAGGTGATACCGCTGCCAGTCCCCACCAGCACCACCGGCAGCTCCTGGTAGCAGATGTCGTTACGGACCTGTTCATAGCAGCGGTAGAGAACAAAAGGGATGATATTGTAGATAAAAACCTTATACCCTGTAAGGGCCAGACCGGCGGCAAAACTGATGGTATTCTGCTCTGCAACACCCATATTTCGGAAACGGTCCGGATACTCATCCTTGAACCGGTCAAACACTCCGAGCCCGGCGTCGCCGCTCAGGATGAAGATGTCATCTCGCGTCCTGCATGCTTCAAGGATTATATTTATGAAGGCATTTCTCATCGTCTTCGCTTCTTCCTGATCCAACTTTCCTTGACCTGATCAGAACTGATAGATGTATATGGAATATCCGGCACGGGCAACCGGCGCAGCATATCTTAACCAGGGGGTACCCACAAGTGGCGTAACGCTGATCGCATAAGTGCCGGGCAGCGGATTGTCTATCTCTTCAAACGATACGCGCGTCGCATCAACCCCGTAAGCAGCCGGATCAGCAGTCCCGTTGTAGACCAGCCTGATGATGCCGGCCTCGGGATGATTCTTCTGCCAGGTCGCAAGCGCCGGCAGATCCTGGCCGATATCGCAATCATCGGCCACCAGCAGATAAGGTCCGCGCTTCGGCCCTCCTGCCGCATTATTAAAATAGGAAGTATGATGCGGATATATATATACAGCTTCAGCGATCAGCCACAAAACCAGTAATGGCGATAAAATCCTTGATATTTTGCTGTCTACGGTCAGAGCCCTTGCTGCAAAAAGATATAAAAAAGGCAGCGCAGGCAAAATCCTTCTTAATCCGAAATTACCTTTATCGAAACAAGATACGCCAATAATCACCGCCGCCGGAACCAGTGCAACAAGCATCTGCCTGCGATCCTGCCTGTGTTTGATCGACACTGCAGCAGCCAGACCGATAAACAGTAATGTTGGCACTGGTGTTTTAATTGCCAGTGCGACCAGATAGTAATACCACCTTGTTTTTTCTGATGCTTCACCGAAAAAATACCAGGTTGGTGAATAGTTTAAATCTGTATATATGGATGACAGCCCCTTGAAATAGTTTAAGGGGTTGAAACCGTATGCCAGTGAAACTACAGACATGGCGATTGCAGCAATTATTGCGTTTTGCTGGAAAAGTCCTTTCAGTGTCTGACTCTTATCCCCTTCATGATACTTCACAAATGCCAGTATTACGTAGACAGGGGCCAAAAGAAGCGACGTATACTTGGAAAGCAGGGCTAAACCGGTCACAACCCCGCACAGACAGATGGACTTCGCTGTCGGCTTGTCAAGGCTTTTGCTATACAGCCAGACGGAGATGAAGACAAAAAATGCGCAGCCGATATCTTCAATCGCCACCTTTGACTGAGCCAGCAGATTCGGGCAGAATGCGGCCAGAGCAGCGCCGAGCAGTGCCGGACCATCGCCATAAAGCTCCCTGCCCCGGAAGAAGACTGCCAGGACAAGAGCAGCGCCGATAATCATTGCCGGCAGACGGCACCATGACGAGATTTTTCGCGGGTCACTGCCACTGCCATAGATAAACCTGTAGCCAAACTCTGCCTGAGGATTTCTTGCTGTCAACTCGGCCTGATTCGGCTGCGCGGCCTTGATATCCATGAACAGGAGAGGCAGCGCTTCAAGCGATCTGATCAATGGCGGATGAGACGGATTAAACTCGTAATTATAGGTGGTTAAATACGTATAGCCGGAAGCGATATAACTTGGTTCGTCCCAGGTCAAGGACATATTCCTGCTGCCGAACCATGCCTGCATAAAGAACATGAACGAAAGCAGCAGGGCAATCAGCAACGCCGTATTTGATCGTGTATTATTCATTCCATGTGCTTACGACGGGAAGTGGGACTCTCTCCACTGTTGAAGATTTGAGCGGACTGGCCGCATTGAATAAATTATTCAGCGATAAATCCCGCCCGGTTATCAAGGCAAATTTGCAACTCACTGCAGCTCCTTCAGGGCAGCTTCCCTGTGTTGATCGGTAACGATGTAGTAGTGCCAGATCAGCTCGTTCTCCATAAAAGAGACCCCTTTCCCCTTGACCGTCCGGGCGAGGATAAGCTTTGGCCTGCCACTACTGTTTTCAGCAAGAGCAGCGAGGATGGCATAGTGATCATGGCCGCCGACTTCGCAGACATGCCAGCCGAATGCCCGCCACTTGTCAGCTACCGGTTCAAAGGAGCAGATCTCAGTGGCCCGGCCATACCCCTGAAGATTGTTGTAGTCCATGATGGCCGTGAAATTATCAAGTCCCATGCGCGGGGCGAACAGCGCCCCCTCCCAGATGGAACCCTCCTGGGATTCACCGTCGCCTATAAGGACAAAGACGCGACGATCTGATCGCTGCTGCTTGAAACCATACGCCATGCCCAGACCGATATTGAATCCATGGCCGAGGGAACCGGCCGAGCACTCGATGCCGGGCCCGGTCAACCGGTCGAGGTGGGCAGGCAAGGCACCATTATCCTGACAGTACGTCTGCAACAGTGCCTGCGCCATAATGCCGCTGACCGCCAGAGAAGCATAGAGAGCCATGGAAGCATGGGCCTTGCTGAGGATGAAAATGTCCCGGTTTTCCCAAGGCTCCAGCCGTAAGCTGCCTCCATAGAGTACGGCCAGAATATCTGCGCAGGATAGGGCCGAGCCGACATGAGGACCACCGGAACGGTGAGCCATCTCGATGATCTCGCGCCTGATACTGCGGGCCGTATCGGCCAGCTGTTCCCTCTCAGATAAAGTTGACATGTTCACCGGGATGGGTCAGCTCCCAAAGGTAGTGGTTGATTTCATCCATCCGGCAGTTCATGCGGCAGCTTTCCGGATCAAGTTCATTGGCTGCAAAATCAAGCGATTTCTGCCGCTGGCCACTTGTCCAAACCTGCTGGAAACTCTCCTGAAGAATACTGCCGTACAGGAAGCGATCGTCGCCCATGTGTGAACTGCAGGCCCAGACATCGCCGGCGGCATCAATGTACGACCAGAAAGGCAGTGCCAGACACCGTCCATAGCCCCGCTCCGACCTGAATAACTTCATGAAGGTGGAGCGGCGAAAGATCACGCTGAAGTTGTCGTCATTGAAACGTTCCAGGCGGTCCTGCATTCCGAGCCAGGGAGAATAGTCGAGCTCCGCATATGCGCAGTTATGGCTTTTTTGGTGCTGGGAATAGGGCTTGATCACCAGGTATCTGGCTCCGGCATCCTTTACCCTGGCCGCCAGCAGCTCCATTTCACCGGCATTTTCCGGCAGCAGAATTGCCTGGGTTCCAAGAGTGCAGTCCCAGCCGTTCCTTGCGATGAGTCTCGCAGCAGCTGCCAGATTTGCTAATACTTTTTCAAAATCATCCTGAGGCGCCCTATGAATGGCAGCATAAGAAGCTGGAGTTCCGGCGTCTATGCTTACCTTGATCCAGCTCAACGCGGGCAGGATCTGCTCCGCCAGCTCAGGTGACAGCAGAACGCCATTGGTCGTCATAGCCGCATCAATGCCGGCCGACTTGGTATGAGTAATGATTTGAGCAATATCGCGATGCAACAGCGGTTCGCCTTCACCGGCATACATGATGCTGCCGACTCCAAGGGCACCGAGCTCGGTGAGACGATTCCGCAATATACCGGTAGCCAGAAACCGGGGCTGGTACCCCCGGTAATCCTTGGCACAGAATGTACAGCGGTGGTTACAGGCACCGGCAGGAGATATTTCGATATAGATGGGATAGATTGTTGCGCCGTCAAGCCACTGCACGACTCGACGGGGGTGAAAAACGAGCTTGTGACTATCTAATCTGCAGGTACTTGTTACTGACATTATGATAATTTATCATCATTACAGAGAATACGTCAATTACTGTCTCCCTGGTTCAGGAGACGCTCAATGGCTCCCAGGACGGTCGGTGCGGCTATAAATTCCATGCATTGGGATTCCTGGGAGCAGTCCGGCTCCAGACAAGGTATGCATGGCCGGACAAGATCAGGGTAGAGCGCCTCACCCCTGCCGTAAAAATAGGTTTCATTCGGATTGGTCGGGCCATAGAGAACGACTATTTTCTTCTGCAGAGCGAGAGCAATATGCAGGCAGAGGCTGTCATTGGTAACCAGAAGCCGGCATGAATTGATCCAGTCCATATATTCGTGAAGATTATCCATCCCCTGCTGCATAGAATAACTGTATTTCCCGGCCAGGAGGCTCTTGAGCTCATCCCATTTTGCAGTCGGCCAGGACTTGTTATGCCACTTGGAACCTACTGCCCAGTTCAGTCCGACATCGAAAGTCTCTGAACTTTTCGGCTTGTACCCCAGCACATATTCCTGACCTTCCCATTTGGCTCCCACGATCTGCAGCAGCGATTCCTGCCAGCTCTCCTGATATGTTCTCTTGAAATCGCCATCCTTGCAGAGCGAGAAGACTTTTTCGCAACCGTCATAGGCCTCGGCAACGCCATGAAGCTCGTCAAACCGGAATCCGTATCGCCGCCAGGCGGAAATAGAGTCGGCCAGGGCGCAGACCCCCGGCACCTTCTCCAAATTGATGACTGTATCGAAACGCTCTCTCTGCAGTTGCAGCACCGACGAGAGATCATAGGTAAGTATGCGTTTGATGAACGGATTCCCTTCCAATAGCGGGTATGCCTGTTCATCCACAAGCCAGGTGACATGGTCGCCGGCAAAAGGATAGAGTATGACCGTTGTCCGGAGGACATCGCCAAGACTGGTCACCTTGCCGATTCCGGCATCTATGGTTTCGGAATATCCGAGCTTTATTATCAGAACTTTCGACATCCTGTTTCCTGTTCTTCAAGAAATTTACCGCACCGAAGAGGGCTCTCTGAAGTAGTCGCGAATCCTGGGATTCCAGCTGATCACCGCTGCATAGCCGTGAAGTCCGGTTTTCAAAGTAGTTTTGATCTCCCCGAAAACCTGGTGATGCTTGCCGGCACGGGTAAACCGGATCGGTCTCTCTTCACCGAGCCGGTACTCCCAGGGGTCGCTGTTGAAACCGGACTCATTGAGCCCGCAAAAATCACAATGAAATCGGCCTATCAGGACTTCATCGTCTGACATGATGTCCTGTTTTCTCTGAAGATCGAACTGCATCAACTGGTCAAGAACGCTCGATCACGCCCGGCTGTCGGAGAAAGTCCTCCAGCTCTTTCCGGGTCGCCCAGAGCTCCCGGGTATCCTCCATGAAGTCCGAATAAAGGTCCGCAAGGAGGGGGTTTTCACCGACTCGCCGGTCGAGATGTGCAATATGCGCAAAAACGGCAATTCCCTGCTGCTTCAGGAATGCCTGGATTTCCGAAAACACGCCGTCGTTATAAAAGAGCTCGACTGTCAGATCGAAATGCCGGCAGTCCAGGTAATCCTGAAAGGACATTGTGTTGCTTGAAACACATATTTCATCGATCTCGGGAGCATGGAATTGCTGCCCGAAAACCGAATAGGTGTTTGCCGTATTGTGTATTATTCTGAACCGGGTCTGCAATCCATATTTTTCCCGACTCTCCATTGAGGAGATCTCCGCCCCCGGGAGCATGATCAGCTGGTGGGACCGGACGACGTGCATTCCTGCATCGATCAGGTCCGCAGCCGACTTGCAGTGCGATTTCAGAGTATCCCCGGGAAGGGCTACAATTATTTCGGAAAGACTGTGGGCCTCCCGCAGATCATGATCTGTCGCGGCTTCGATCATCTCGGTTATGGAAACATTCCGACGCCTGATGTTTTCAAGTACCACGGGATCGGACGACTGGATCGCCGCGCTGAACATCCCCCCCCCTGATAATTGCGGCTGCCTGAAGCACCCTTTCCTTGTTGTTCTTTCCGGAGATGCTGAGTACCTTGTCCGGTCTCCCCTGCTCTTTCTGACTCCTGGCAAGCTCTCTGGTCGTCGCCAGGTCTTCGGGATACATGCCGAAATTGGAGTCCGCCAGCCACAGCGTCGACGACGTGGCCACAGATGCAATATATTGCAGGTCACTCTTCACTCTCCCTTCGCTGTAACGTCTGACCTTCATGGAACTCACTCGATCCAGTTCAGCTTGCCGCTGGCATCTCCGGCACGCCTGAAATCCTCATCTGCTTCCATCGCCCTGCCGAGTTTCTTCAGGATAGTCCCGCGGTAATAATAGTACAGAGGATGGGGGTGAAGTGAAATAGCAGTGTTGAAATCATCGAGAGCGTCCTCGTAATACCCTGCCTTCATCAGGGTTTCTCCCCTGAAAGCATAGACATTGTATATTCTCGGGCCAACCAGGCCCGCTGAAAGGGTTATGCATGTCGTATAATCATTGATCGCGTCGAGATAGTTCCCTTGACTTGCAAGGAATTCGCCCCGGAAAAAATATGCCTTTTCAAACGGCCTGTGAGTTATGACCTTTGCCCACATGGCTCCCGAATCCTTCCAGTCACCGATCAGCCGGTACGTCGTGATCGAATAAAATACCAGCAATGCTCCCACAATTCCTACCACAACGGTTCCGGCATGCCTTTGCCAAGCGGATATCTTCTGATATCCGTTGACGATCAGGGCTGCGACGATAATGACCGGGAGTATCGATGCAAGATAGGAGTAACGGGGCGCCAGAATGACCTGATAGCCGTCGGCAAAAAAATGAAGCGCCGGGAAGATCGTGACCACAAAGGAGAGAACTATCGCCACCAGCCAGGGGACTTTTCTTCTGCCGATACAAACCAGGAGGAGCAGCAGGAACCAGGCGATCGCGGCCTTGTAGATATAGAGGATCGGGACAGGCCTCGGCAGATGGTAGTAGGGAAGTATCCCCAGCGGAAACAGCATGAGATTGAAATATTCCAGGATGGAATTGCCAGCGGCAACGAGTCTTACCGAAAAGGGAATTGCAGCCAGGGAGTTGTAGCCCCCCTGGAGCGCCCTCCCGATCACGCTGGCGGCAATGACCGGCGTCGCCAGGACCAGATACGGGATCTTCTCCGCAACCAGTCGCCACAGCCCGTTATTACGGAGTCGGCCCAGCGGATACCAGTCCATGACCAGCAAGGCCAGAGGAATGAAGATGCTGGACGGTTTTGCGGTCAATGACAGGAAAAACAGCAGTAGCGAAGCTGCATATTCCCGGAGTATGGCCCCCCTTGGCAGCGATGCCTCTTTCTTATCGCGGTACCGGAGGTAAAAATAGATGGCAGCCAGGGTGAATATGCCGTTGAGAAGATCCTTTCTCTCGGTGACCCAGGCCACCGACTCCACCCTCGCCGGATGAATGCCAAAGAGCAGCGCCGCAAGCAGCAGAAGCGCCGGGTAGAGATATCTCGAGCGGGAAACCCCTTCGATCCTGATGAGGCTGTTCCGGTAAATCCTGTCGGCAATGAACACCATGATGCCGGCATTTACGGCATGCAGAACTATATTGGTGAGATGATAGCCAAGTGGATTCAGCCCCCAGAAGTGATAGTCAACTGCAAAGGAGATCCACAAGAGCGGGACCCAGAAGTTCAGAGGGACCGTAAAAAACGCGCTGTACCAGAAATCCTTGTCGAAATTTCTGATGAACGGATTATTGATCACATATTCCGGATCCTCATAATTCACAAAATCGCAGGAAAGCGTCCGCCCGAAAACTGCGAGACAGACAATACCTGCAATAAATGCAACGATGAGAAGATGGTTACTCTTAAGATTCAACCGCTTTGACTCCCATTATGTCAGATGAGAAGATGAGAAAAGTAATGATTACTTTTTATTCCCTGTTGCAGAAAGAATCCGTTTTATTTCAATATCATCAAGCTGATAGCCCAGCTCACGTGCCCTGACCAGATCTGACTGTGACTTGTCAACCGAACGGGATGCAGCATGGGCCAGTCCCCTGTTGTAATAAGTTTCGGCTGAGCCCGGTCTGAGTTTCAACGCCACGTCAAAGTCACTGATCGCCTTGGACAGCAAACCCTGCCGATAGTAAATCAGCCCCCTGTTGGCGTAAATCTGGAAATCTTCGGGAGCAAGCATCAGTGCCCTGTTCAGATCGCCCAACGCCTTTTCGTACTCTTCCAGCATTGAATAAATGCCCGCCCTGTGGAGGAAATTCCGGGCATCATCAGGCGCCATTGCAATAACCCTGTCGGCATCAACAAGCGCCTCATCAAGTCTTCCGACATACTTGTAAGCAGAACTCCGGTTAAGAATATAGTCGCTGCGCCAAGGTCTAATGGCAATCGACAGGTCAAAATCGGCAAACGCCCGATCCAGCTTTTTATTTTTGAGATGGATGACCCCTCTGGTTTGCAGCGCATCAGCCTCATCCGGCTTTATAGCAAGGGACATCTCCAGGTCGGACATGGCAAGATCCTCTTTTCCGGACTGCATGTACCAGACGGCACGATTGGAGTAACCGAACCAGCTGGCCGGATTCTTGTCAATGGTATCATTAAACAGGGTCAAATTGCTTCTATAAGCGTTTCCCTGCTGCCAGGTTAGCAGGGAAAGGGTCAGAAGAACGGCGCTGAAAAAGATCGTCCGGACATTTTTGAGGCCTGGCAACAGTTTATCCATCAAAAGACAGCTTGCGGCGCAGAACATTATTATTGCCCCGATGCCGGCGATATACTGGAAGTGATCGGCAACAAAGGAAAAACGCATCGGGTAGACATTGAAAAAGCCCAGAGCCGGGAAAAGGGTGCCGACGAAAAACAGCACCGCTGCCAGCGGCCCACGTCCGAGCCTTTGCCGCAGATGCCAAAGGATGTACAGCACGACACACAGAGACACGGGAAAAAGATACTGCCACCACGCACCGGCATCTATCGTCCATCTGGGATAGTTGAAAATGAGCGGATGGGGCCAAAGTAGTTTCCCGAAATAAAACCAGGCTGCCCGACCGGCTATGAGCAGGCGGTCAATAGCCGAAAAATCCCATTCAGCCCCCTTTGCCAGAACGTGCGAAACCTCCAGCTGCGCCGTCTGTCTGCCGAGGAGGATCGCCAGCACGAAGAACGGCACAAGGGCTGCAACCTCCCTTCGCTTCACGCTGCCATGCTGCCACCAGCGGATCAGCAGTATCGCGGCAGGGAGAGAACCGCTTACGGTTTTGCTGAACAATGCAAGCAGGAAGAAAAACAGCGATGCCGCATAGCACCACCACTTCTTCGAGCCGGGAGGCGCCCCGTCGGCACCTGCATAGCTGAGATAGGTGTACAGGGAGAGCAGGTAGAAAAACAGGGAGAGCACATTTTTCAGCTCCGTGATCCAGGCAACGGACTCCACCTGCATCGGATGCAGGGCAAAAAGAGCCACCACCCAGAAAGCAGCAGGTACCTTGATTCGCTGCAGGCATGACCAGAGCAACAGGGCATTGGCTATGTGCAGGAGGATATTCACCAGATGATAACCGGAAGGATTAAGCCCCCAGAGCTGGAACTGCGCCCAGAACAGGGTAAATACCATCGGGTAGTACTGGGGGGTGGCTCCCGGCTCGAACCAGATGCTGGACAGCCCTTCAAACGAGCGCAGATAATGATTGTTGATGACATAGAAATCGTCATCCCAGATGAATCCTGCGCTGAATACGGATGAATAGGCCAGCAGGGTAACGCAAATGATGGCCAGACTCCCCAACCAGATCCGGTTTCCGAAATCAGGTTGACATCCGGCTGTCATTTCGCCCTTTGCCAATATGTCATTATGCGATTCGTGCAATTCCCTCATTGCAACCTAGTCAAACCAGTTTATCGGTCCCCGAACAGAACCGGCACGACGGAAATCCTCGTCAGCCTCGGCGTTTCTCCCCATTGCCTGCAAAGCCAGCCCCCGATGATAATAATAGGCCGGATGGGGGTGAAAAGCGATTGCTTTGTCAAAGTCTCTAACGGCATCTCCAAGCCTGCCCGAGGCGCGAAAAGACTCGGCCCGGAAGGCATAGAGGTTGTACTCGTACGGTTTCAGAGTCGCGGTCACTTTTCCGATCGCTGCAGTGAAATCCGCCACTGCCGCATCATAGCGGCCGACCGAATGGTAATATCTCCCGCGCTCCTTGTAACTGATCGCCAGCGGCTCGATCTGAATGACCCGGTTCCAGTAAGTTTCGGCCGACTGCCACACGCCGATCTGGCGGACAGTGCCGAGCGTGAGCAACACCATGGCAAGTACAGCTGCAAAAGCCATCATGCGCTTTGCAAGAGGCGTTTTTCCGGATTCGTAAACACCAGGCAGCGTTTGAGCGAGCAACAACGAAATTGAAAGCGATGGCAGATAGGTGAATCTGTCGGCAAAAGACTGATCGCCGTTCTGGAAGAACGCAAGCACCGGCAAGAGCGGCAGGAGGAAACAGACCAGGCTCGACTTGAAACGGGCTGATATTCGGGCAAACAAAACACACGCAATTGCAATCAGGACCAGAACCGATTTCAGATAATAAGCTGCCGGAACCGGGTCTGGAATTATATTGAATGGGCTGAGCCCGACAGGCAGTAGCAACATACGACAATACTCCCAGACGGCATTGCCGGAAACCGCCGCTCTCTGGACAAGCGGAAACACCTCGTATGTCACCAGATACTGACTGTTGAAAGCGAAAAAGAGCGTGAACAGAGCCATCGCTACTGACACGACTATAAAAGGAGCCTTCTCCAGCAGTATCTTCCGGAAAGGCGCCCGGCCGGCCCTGCCAAGAGGAAACCAGTCAAAGGTCAAAAGCATTAAAGGAAGTACCACACTTACTGACTTTGCCATCAGGGAAAGGACAAAACAGAACAGGGACAGAGCGTAAAACCGGCCTGCCCGTCTCCTGCCCGAAGAGTCCTCCCTGGCTTCTGCAAAGAGCAGATAGAACAGGACCGAGCTAAAGACGAAGCACCCGTTCAGGACATCTTTCCGCTCCGAGACCCAGGCCACAGACTCCACCCTCAGAGGGTGAATCCCGAAAAATAACCCCACGAATATTAGCAGCCCGGCATACCTGTAGCCTGGCTGCACCGGGGAACCACTGCATCTTCTTGCAATCCGGTCCGCTATCAGCACCACCAGTGCCGTATTCACTGAATGGAGCACGATATTGGTCAGATGATAGCCAAGCGGATTCACCCCCCAGAAGCGGTAGTCCATTGCCAGTGAAATCCAGGTGAGAGGCATCCACCAGCCCAGATGGGACCGGCTGAAGATGGAAAGGAGAGTGCCTGGATCAAGGTTCCTGATCAGTGGATTATTGAGAACATAATCGGGATCGTCAACATTGACAAAACCGCACCGCAGGGCGGGCAGATAGATCAGCAGACAGACCAGCCCGGCTATTAATGCAGCATGGCGGCTACGGAAATGGTTGGAAATCACTCTGTTCCCTCAAGGCTCTTCGGGTTGCCGTTCACCAGACGGTTTTCCGAAAGAAACTTGTAAAGATGCCTGGCGATCAGCATGTTACCTTTCGCTGAAGCATGATTGATGTAGAAGGACGCCACATCATCAAAGCTCCTCGCTTCCGCCGCAAGAGCATCAACACCGTTGAAAAAAAGGTAATTCCTGCTTGTGCAGTAATCACTCAGCATGGAGACCGGACGGTAGTGGCGCCCGTCGCGCAACTTGATCAGGACTTCATGCTCCTGCGGCAGGAGCATTATCAAAGGCACTCCCCCCTGCTGACGAGCCTCTGCCACGAATGCATCGATAATCGCAAACATCAGGTCAACGGTCTTCGGATCCTGCCAGGGATCGATCGTCAACTGCGCGTGCAGTTCGTCAACCGATTTTCCCTTTAGTTTCAATGCAAGCTCTTTCCAGAAAAACCGGTTGAAAAAAATCCCGCTATAGGGAAACTGCAGCCTTGGCAGTTCCTGGTGCCGGTACCAGTAATCGAGGCTGCCGATCTGCCTGATGAAATCGGGATCGCGCAGCTTTTCGATCTCATCCGCCGATTTCAACGGATTTTCCACCAGGGTCAAACTGCCGTCGACCAGTCTGAACATCGGCTTCGTCAACGGAATACCTGTCTGAGTGTAAAGAAACTTCCGGTAATTGTTGATAATGCGAAGTATGTTTTCCGTGTTTATTCCGAGAGCAACCAGGGGCGTCTTCACCTTCGGGTAGTCTTCGCGGAATCGCAGCAGCGCCTGATCCGTTCCATAGCCGCTGTTCCCGAGATTGATGACCGACCTTTTCAACATCTCTGACAGATACTCCTGCCAGGTCTCCGTATCACTGACTTCGTCGCAGTATGTGAATGAGTCGCCGAAAGTAGCCATGAGAGCATCGGTATACTTCCCGCCCCGAGGTCGCTCTCCAAAGGGGGTATCTGCAGGAATTTTCCAGCCGAGACCGGCGTTGAACGAACGCTTTACCGCAGGGATCCGGTCCTCTGTTATCAGGAAGGAGTTGATCGTGATCAATGAAAAATTCCGGCCGAATTTTTTGAAAAACAGAAAACTGGCCCCTTCGATAAAAAGCAGCGGGATGAGCAGTAAAAGAGCAGCCCGCAGAATTTTCTTGATCATGCTCACAACAATTACCTCTTTGTTACCAGAACAGAGCAACCTTCTGACATTTATTGCTTTGCAAACCAGTACATCTGCCCTTTGGCGTTGCCCGCTCGTTGCAGATCGGCCTCTTAATCCTGACACCTCCTTTTGTGATAATTTACCAAAGTAGATGTCTACTTTTCCGCCTACCTCAACTTAAACTCGGACGAATAACTTGAACGCATTGGACACACTCCGTAGTTGGGCATATTACCTCAATTTGTGTGTTCGGGATAGTGTAACCACTTCACCTCCGGCAAATGTATCATGCAAACAGCTTGTACACCATACACCCCTGCGCCATCCCAGATTATCCGAATATTGCCACTGTGTCGAGGATAGTATTGAGGAACGTGGGTACATGAAGAGCGGCAACAGTCCCGTTTCGGGTATCTTCGGCCTGAAATACGGCAGGGCAGAATCCCCTCGGTAGTTCTCTCATTCCCCCTTCAAATCTCCAAAAAAACTTATGAAATTGCATTGACGGTGGCTCATTCGGGGTGGTATACAGTCGGAGCGCAAAAAGCAAATTCCTATCCCTTCCCTTTATACATGCCGTCAGAGTGAATATGGAACAGCCTAGATCATCAAGGCTCATGACATCGCCTTGCATTTACGTCCGCAAATCTTCGCTCATTATCCTGCGCAGCCTGCTGCACTATAACCCGTCACGGTTCCTGCTGCTCTTCTGTCTGCTCCCTTCGTTCGCCGCTGTATCTTCCCTGCTGTGCATTCTTTGCTATCAAGACACCATTACCGCTGTTGCACTGTTAGTGATCAGTACGGCTGTTTTACTATTGATCACGATAATATCTTTGCCGGTTACCTTCTCTTATGGAGACTTTCCCTTGAACAGCCGGACAGAGGGAGGAGACTAATGGAGCTTCTCCAAGCCATTCGGACACGCCGGAGTACAAGACGTTACGCAGCGGATGCAGTCAACAAAGAGAGAGTCGAGGAACTGCTGGAACTGTCGGCAAACGCACCCTCTGCCTGCGACAGACGCGGGTGGCGCTGCATACTTGTCCAGAATCAGGAGGATCTGGCATGGCTGTACTTGAGGGGCGGTTCTTCCGTCTTTCAGCACACTGTCCAGGCCTTGCTTGTCTGCTACGAATCAGAGACCGAAAACAGCGAGTGGAACGACAACATTCAGAGCGCTGCCGCATTCGTTGCCTATTTTCAGCTGATCGCCCATGACAGGGGCATAGGTTCCTGTTGGATATGCAATCTCCCCCCGGTAAAAGAGGTCAGCAAATATTTCAACATACCGCCTGAGTACACGCCGATAGCTGCAATAACATTCGGCCCCTATCTTGAAGATGAACCACTGCTGCAAAGGGCCAAATCGGGGCAGGTCATTCTTGCTGAGGGCAGGTGGAATTTTGCCGACGCAGAGGATAGCCGTATTGCTGTTTCCAGATTCCGTAAGCAGTTACGGAAAATCTACTTTGCGCTGCCGTTCAGGGGGTTTCTGAGAAGATGGGCGAACCGTTATGAAAAGAAATTCGATGAATGACGCGCCGAAATGCCGGGGATCTGCAGATTCCCACAACGAATTCAGAAGATTCTTGTTAAGAAGCGCACCCAGGCTCCTCACGCAGCTTGACAGGGATCCCGACTCACCGACCTTCGGCTGTTTCGACCGCGATTTCTGGCACTACCGGAGTCGGGACTTCTCGTCCATTATCCTGCAGCAGGGAGCTCTGTGCCTTCAAACCCTATACTGGTATGAAGACCCGGAGAATTTCCTCTACCAAGAGCAGAAGGTCCTGTCATGGATCGACGCCTCCCTCAGATTCTGGGCCTCCCAGCAGCTTCATTCCGGTGCCTTCGACGAGTTTTACCCCCATGAAGAGGGCTTCCCGCCGACAGCCTTCTCACTTTACGCGGTTGCCCTGATTTTTCAACGGCGCGGCTTTCCAGAAGCTGAGACGGAAGTTCTGCATGCCATTCAGAAAGCAGCTGACTGGCTGCTCTGTAGGAGAGAGAGACAGGCTATGAACCAGGAGGCCGTTGCGCTTACCGCGCTTGCTCTTTCTTCCCGGATTCCGTCAGTGACAGTGGATACAGTGAAGCTGAATGTGCGGTTTGATCTTTTTTTTGCGGCGCAATCTCTGGAAGGGTGGTTCCCCGAATATGGAGGGGCGGATACCGGCTATCTTTCTGTCACGCTCGACGCGCTTGCCGTGTATTACGACCTTACCGGCGACAAGAGGGCTGAAGTAGCCATGGACAGGACACTGGGGTTCATGAGCATATTGGTCTCCGTATCCGGTTCTACTCCGGTCATGACAAATTCGAGGGATACCGACTATATTGTACCTTACGGACTTATCAGGATGGCTGAAAGGAGTCCGCTCGCCAGAACTGTTTTTGAGACGCTATTTCGCAACCCTGAAAATCCGCTGCACTTTCTTAATGCAACGGACGATAGATATCTTTGCCACTACATATACCAGTCCTGCATTCGAGGACTTGAACATCTTTCGGGGATGACCGCTCAAAAAGAGAAGCTCCCTTACGAGACCGGGGCTGACAGATTCTACCCGGAAGCCGGTATTCACGTTCTGCATACTCCGGGTGCGAGGTCAATCTATACGGCTACCCGCAAGGGCGGCATCTATTACCTGTACAATACCAAAGGGATCGTATTTGCTGATTACGGCTGGCGCTACAAAACCGGTCACGGTAGAGTTGCACTGACGCACTGGCAGCATCCGGACTATCATTCCACCTTCAGCCAGGATGCAGGTTCGACACGCATCACAATATCCGGAGGGGTTTACATCCATGGCTGGCCCGAATCCACACCGCTACGTCATGCAGCACTGAGAGTGCTCAGCTATTTCTTAGGGGGAAGGATCAAAAGCCTGCTGAAGAAGATTTTGATTATAAAAGCCGAGGGCTATGGAATGGATTTTCGCAGGGAGATCGTGATAACGGGTACAGGCATCAACTGTAGCGATATGTTCAGCGGAGAAGGGGTGCAGAGCTTCGATCCGGTCCCAGCGGCCGCTTACTCGCTGCGCTACACGCCCAGCGCCGGTAATTTCAACAGTGAGGAGCTATCTTGGGGAGTGGGCATAAATAGGGTTTATGAGCGTAAGGGAGAAACTCTTGTGATAAACAATTCGCTTCTGTTTGCGGAGGTCAGGGATTGAAAGCTGTTTTCCTGGTAGCAAACTCCCTCGCGCTGGTTTCAAGCCGGTCATTTTCGGGCGGGCACCTCAATGCAGAACAGTTAGCAATAATGACAACAGATATAAACCGATTTTCTTTATTAGATTCATAGAATACACTTCTTCACTTATCGGGCAGATTAATTGTCCTCTTACCTTTTATCTTCCAAACCAGTACATTTGCCCTTTTGCTTGGCCGGCCTGCCTGAAATCCGCCTCAGCCTCCCCGGTTCTGCCGAGTTCCTTCAGGGCCCTGCCTCGATGATAGTAATAGAGCCGATGAGGATACTGTCCGATGGCAGTGGTAAAATCCCGGACCGCATCTTCATAGCGTCCGATCTTGGCAAGAGCCTCTCCCCGGAAGGCATTGATGTTGAAAGCTTCCGGGTCTCTGTCAACCGTCATGAATCTGAGGCAGACCGTATAATCATCGATGGCGTCCTGATATCGACCGACATCCACATAATGAAGGGCACGAGAAAAGTATGCCCGGTCAAACGGCTGAATCTTGATCACCCGCGTCCAGAGTGCCTCTGAATCTTTCCAGACACCGATGTGCAGTTGCGTCATTGCAACATAAAAGACAAGCAGTGTTACAGCAGCGCAGAGCATCATTTTTCCAAGAAACTGCGAGGAAGAGGCGGCAAATTTGCAATATGTTTGGGCGCTGAGTGCCGCCAAAATAATACCGGGGAATACCGAGGGAAGATAGGTGCCGTGTGCAGCAAGAGACATCGGGTTTGCCTGAAAGAGCGCCAGTATGGGCACCAGGGCAATCACGAAACAGCACCAGGCAGCAGTCAGCCACCGGCATTTTTTCCAATAAAACAGAATTCCCGCGGTAATGAGCAGGACCAGAACCGTTTTAACAGTGTAAGTCCACGGAATCGGTGAAGGGATAAAAGGGAGCGGGCTAATGCCAAAAGGCAGCAGTTGGAGCCGGATATACTCAAAAACAGCATTTCCCGAAACAATTATCCTTGACTCAAAAGGAAACTGATCAAGTGTAAGTAAAACCTTCACTTTAGATGTCTTTGAAAGCATCAGGATTGCTACAGCAGCAGACAATACAAAGTAAGGAATTTTCTCGACTACAAGTTGCAAAAACTCCTTGAAATTTTTCACTCGACGCAGCGGATACCAATCAATGACCAACAGCAGCACCGGGACAGTAACACTCATGGTCTTTGCAATCAGAGACAGGAAAAAGAGGCTTACGGAAATCAGTAAATTCCGTTTAGCGGCAGACGTTGGTCCCCTCTCAATCTTCTTGTCCACATACCTTAGATAAAAATATATGGAACCTAATGAGAAGATGCCGTTCAGAACATCTTTGCGCTCCGTTACCCACGCAACCGATTCAACCCGTAAGGGATGAATGCCGAAGACGAGGGCTGCCAGTAACAGCATACCGGGGTACAGATACTTCCCACCGGCCACTGTTCCGTTCTCGGAAAACTTGTTCCGGTATAGACCATCGGCTATGAGCACAACGAGGCCGGTATTCGCACTGTGGAGCAGGATGTTCGTCAGGTGATAACCGATGGGATTCAACTCCCAGAAGTGATAATCGATGGCAAGGGAGATGTGGGTCAGCGGTACCCAGTTTGCCTGGGGGGCTGTGAATGCATAGACAACAAGATTCCAGTCAAGTTGCCGGATGGCTTCACTATTCAGAACGTAAAATGTGTCATCGAAATTCACAAAATCGCAAGCAAGCGCTCTCAGGTAGACCAGCAGGCAGATTAACGAAGCTGTCAGTGCAACAGCCTTTGGAGTTTTAAAATCAATGGTCATCATCAGCCTTGATTTGCTGAATTAGCACTACATAAAGCGGACGAAAGCCTGTTGCAGACTGAGGCTCAAAGACAAGTCAATGACAAACCATCTTATCTTTTATCATTGAATGCATATTTTTTTGAGTAGAAGTTATAATAAAACATAATTATTATCAATATAACCTTAGCTAATATAATATTACGCAAGAAGTAATTCAACACATACAAAGTAGTGGTACTAATAATCACACCAACTATTGCAAATATTACAATGTATATATAAGCAGTTGTAATATTTCTTTCTGTTTTGAAAATATATCTCTTTTGAATATTGAAACTTAGGTTAAGGGCGACAACATATGACAACGTATTAGCTATTATTAGACCTACTACTTTAAATGCGACAATAAATACTAGATAATCTACAGATGTAACTATAATAGAACTTATTAAGTATTTTACTTTCTGCCTATCTATTAAGCAGGTATTGCTCAAGCCGATCATATTCGACATCACTTCTGTTCGGTAAGTTTTGTTTGTACCGCTTTATTTATATTCGTTGACGCTATTGTTCTTTTTTAGATTGAATTAGATCTTTGAAACCATGGAAGATACCTTTCTGATATTTCAAATGAACTCTGGTCAAAACGTATTCGGGTAACTGCTTCAGTGTCTGCCGCGACAAGAGTCATGCTCGGGATTGACCCTGCTCTTGCACATGTCCAGTTGTTCAAGAATCCCTGGAACGTAGACCTCCGCGGGAGCTCGATAGCCCAGGGATTGGTGCAAAACTTGAGTTTATTGAGATAAGACAACCTCTACAATATCTTCTCCTGCTTCTTTTTGGCTGTTATAAGTAATCATTTCTGCAATAAGTCCTGTAAAAATAAATTGTATTCCAACAAGTATTAACAATACCCCCAAAATAAGAAGTGGGCGCGTGCCTATTTTCTCTCCAATCAACCAAAGAACTGTCAGGTAAGAACAAACTCCAAATCCACTCGAGAAGAAAAGTATGCCAAACCATCCAAAAAAATGCATCGGTCTTTTTAGATATCTCGTCAAAAATACTATTGTAATAAAATCAAAAAGCCCATGAGAAAAACGCTCGATCCCATATTTAGATTTGCCGTATTGACGTGGATGATGAACTACGGGAATCTCTGTCACTTTAAATCCTAGCGAATGGGCAATAGCTGGTATATAACGATGGAGGCCACCGTAAAGCGACAGTCTTTTTACTAGTTTTTTACTATAAACCTTAAACCCGCAATTATAATCATGCAACTTTAAACCGGACATCATGCCAACCATATAATTAAACAATATTGATGGAATATTTTTACTCAAGACATGGTCTTTTCTCTGCTGTTTCCAACCCGAAACGAGATCATACCCTTCGTTTAGCTTTGCTATTAAACGTGGAACCTCCCTTGGATCATCTTGTAAGTCTGCATCTAACGTAATAATAATATCACCCTGTGCGAACTTAAACCCTTCATCAAGTGCCACTGATTTCCCGAAATTTCTTCGAAGTTTTAGTCCTTTGATTCTGCTATCCTTCTGAAGCAGTTGCTGAATTACTTCAAAAGATGAGTCATTGCTTCCATCGTCAACAAAGATAACCTCGTAATCATCAACAGCTGACATTTCCAAGGCTATTAGGTCATAAAGTTCGTAAAGACTGTTTTGTTCGTTAAAAACTGGGATAACAAAAGAAATGTACATCATATTTCTCCAGTTCAAACCTACATAGCTCCACAAATGGATTTATCATAAATGCAGTTTTACAGGACCCGATCTCGGGGCTGGTTATACTCTGTTATCTGCTATTGATGATAAGTTTGTCGATACACTACTTCATCAATTACCGGTATCAGATCGTTGCAGTCCTGTTCATTTCACTGGTTGTGCATTATCTACTACAAGTAAAGTTTTTTCCATATATTCATCCTGTTTACCATCGGCGGTCTGGGCGCCAGAGTCAACAGCGAGGGAGATGTGTGTCAGCGGCACCCAGTTAGCCATGGGAGCGGTAAATGCCCAGACAACAAGATTCCAATCGAGCTGCCGGATGGCTTCGTTGTTCAGAACATAGAAGGTGTCATCAAAACTCACAAAATCACTGGCAAGTGTTCTCAGGTATACGAGCAGGCAGATTAAAGAAGCCGCCAGTGCCACAGTCCCTGGAGATTCGAAATTAATGGTCATCTGCGCCCTTACAATTTTTTAGGCATTTCCTGTCTGTCATTTGCAATAAACCTCAATATCTCTTTCTACCCTGCAACACGTTACATCCTTCCTGGTTACCCAGGCTGCACGCTTTTTCATAATCGCCTCGGGCGAGTGCCGGCCTGTTCAGTTTTTCATGAATTGATCCTCTGCCCAAATAAGCTATGTCCAGATCAGGTTTGAGCGCCAGGACCTTGTTATAATCCTGAAGTGCGCGATCGAATCGTCCCAGATCTTTCAATGTCATGGCACGGTTTAATCGGGTGATATAAAGTGACGGGTTCAGAGAAACCGCTTTATCAAAATCTTCAACTGCCAGAGCTATCAACCCTTTCTTTCTCAAAGCCAGTCCCCGGTTGTTAAATGTAGAAAAAAGTCCCGGATTTATGGCAATAGCCCGGTCATAGTCCTTGATGGCAGCATCCAGCCGCCCGATATTTTCGTACGCTACCCCGCGATTTGTGTAGGCATCGGCATTATCCGGCTTCAAGGCAATCGCCTGGCCATAGTCTTTGATTGCTTTTTCGAATTCCCCTCCGGATTTCCATATCAAACCGCGGTTGTTGTAGGCTGCATGATTTGCGGAGTTCAGTTCGATCGCCGTATTCAGATCGTTCAAGGCCTTGTCGAGCTCCCCCATATCCCGATACGTCGCACCACGATTGATATAACCGGCCGGCTGGTCTTTCCCGAGAGAAATTGCCCTGCTGAAGTCTGACAGGGCCAGATTCAGTTCACCTTTGTCCTTCAGCAGCAGGCCTCGGTTATTATAGGCATTGATGTCCGATGGATTCAGTGAAAGTGCCTGTTTGAAATAATCCAGAGCCTTGTCGGGATCCTCCTTGCTCTTCAACGCTATTCCCAGGTTGACATAAGCGTTAGTGGCATTTGAATTCAATTCAATTGCCCGCTTGAAGTTGTAAATTGCACTGTCAAGCTCCTTCTTTTCCAACAGAACCAGGCCAAGATTGTTGTAGGCATCACCGTCTTTAGGGTTCAGGTCAATAGCCCGGTTGAAGTCGATGATAGCCTTGGCGTGCTCGCCTTTCGCGGCAAAAATTGAACCACGGCTGTTATATGCCCTGAAACTGTCTGGAAATAGCTCAAGCAAGCGATTCAGATCCAGCACTGCATTTTCGAATTCCCCTCTTTCCTTATATGCAAGACCTCTATTATTGTACGCCATCGGGACTGGCGAAGATGCTTTGTCGATGACATAACTCCAGAAAACGATGCTGTTCCTCCAGATTTGAATTTGCTGGAAGGTTATCCAGAGCAGGGATACGGACACGAAAGCAGCCGCAGCAATAGTGGCCTTTCTCAACACCAATTGCTCGCGAGACTTTTCCCAGATTCGGGCTGCGACAACCCCGAGAATACAAAAGGGCCCGAGGCTTGGCAGGTAAAAGTACCTGTGAGCCATCGAATGTGTCCCGCCGTTGTCAAGAATTCCGATTACCGGAAATAGCATCACAATGTAGCAGAGCCAGGCTGACTGCCATCCTTTTCCCCTGATCGCAGAACCGCAAAACTTCCCGGGAGCATCCCTGTGCAAGTAGGTACATATAACACTCAGAAAGGCGCATCCGGAGATCACGACCGTAATGATGACTGGCAGCAGATAGGAAGGAGACATAAGGGTAATTTCACGTTGGGGAGGGTATGGGTAATAGGGCAGCAGGTCAAACGGAAAAATCGTCTTCTGAAGATACGCTACTGTTGCCTTGGCCGCTATGAGCGGACGCAGTGGTAACGGCAGAGTTGCCGCTCCCTGCTCCGGACTGATGGCAATCATGGTAATAAGCGACGAAATGACGGCAAAAATAAAGAAAGGGATCTTCTCAATGATTGACCGGGAAAGATCTTTTAATGAGGCAATACGCTTTAGGGGATACCATTCGAGAACCAGCATTACCACCGGCAGGGTAACCGCCATTGATTTACTTAGAAGAGACAGCACAAAAAAAAGCAGGCTGCACAGATAGCTTTTGCTGAGGAACCATCTGGTATTTTCGTGAACTTTTCTTTGTCCGGCAACATAGCCGATATAAAAGTAGCCGCTCAATAGATAGAAAAATCCATACAACACATCTTTTCTCTCGGTCGCCCAGGCAACCGACTCAACATGCAGTGGATGTATGCCGAAAAGCAGCCCGGTGACTCCCGCAACAATAAAAATTCTGTCGTTGCCGGAGGAAGAAGTACTGTTCTTTTCTGCGCCATTGAGCTCAGCGAGACTCTCCAGCAGCAAGACGCAGATAATAACAACGATAAAAGTGCTGAACGCATGTAAAATAACATTGCTCAGATGATAGCCTGAAGGGTTCAATCCCCAGATAGCGCAATCAACTGCCAGGGATATCGATGTTAAAGGCTGCCATAGACCATGGAAAAAATTTGAGAACGCCCACTTGACCATGGACCAATCAAAGTGATGGATATGGTAATTTTTTGTTATGTAAAGGTCGTCATCCCAGAGAATGAATTCATTTCTGAGAACGGGCAGATATGTAACCGCTGTCAGCAAAGAAACAGATAACGCCAACAGAATTTTGGAGCGTCTAGTCAAGGTTTTTTCCATTAGAAAGTATCGCGGGACTCTTGTCATATCAGATTTTCCCACATCTTGCATCGTCGTTTATCAGTACCGCGTTACTGCCTCGTTAGAGACCGAATCCACTCTTCCGCCATAACCGTTCCCACTTCTTGCCTCGCAACATCTTCAGTTCAATTATCATGTAAGAGGATCATAGTTGCACACGGTTCAAATCGCGGAATAGCGATGGAACTAGACACATTATTCACATTGACATACTCAAATCGAGGCATCCGCTGATTTCGTGCTCTTACTAACACCCAAAAGGGGTATTCATATGCATTCCAAGAATCTGAAATCAAAGCAATTGCTTCGCAATTACCAATACTGCTTGCAGCTTTCAAGTTATAAGAGTAAAGCTTTGGTCTATTAATAAAATAAAGACTTTCTCTACTTTCTGTAAATATTGAATGTTCACCAAAAAAAGGACGGGATTCATTCATAAATATCCATGGGAATGAACAAATCAGCAGCAATATCATAATTATATTTATGGTCCACATTGATTTCAATCCAGAAAGCGATATAGCTACAACAGGTGCCCATAATATAAAAAGAGTCATTTGAAACCTGTTACTTCCATATACTTGCCATTTCAGACAAAAACATAAAGCAATAAACCCAATTATCAACACACCTGTATATGTTTTGACATTTGTTTTATGTTTTGTTTGAAAGATAATAATACTTGCTATAATTATCAGGAAAATGTGCAGGGTGCTTTGTGTGTAAATTTCATTTGTGTTAAATGGATATATTTCAAAATATCCATAAAGCGTTGAGTTAATGTCATTTATATCAATGTTAAATAACTCATGAATCAAAACAATATTGTTATAAGTGAAACTGTTTATTGCATCAGAAGGAGTAACAATTTGACTTCCAATATTTCTAACTATATTAGAAAACAGTGCTGATGCATTATGTATTTCGTTAGTTAATACTTCTGTATCTGTAGTTAATGGATTTCCCCATAGCTTATAATTCCGATAATAATGTCCTGAATTTAATCCTAAAACGATAGCAAAAATAATGACAATCGGCAAAATGCATTGCTTACGGTATAGCTTGACACCACAACAAAATAACCAGACGATAAAAGGGAAGGCGAATATATAGGCCGTACCTTTTGTAAATATTGCAAGACCAAGACTGCTGCCCATCAATATGACATGGGACCATGCCGGCGTTTTAATAAACAAAATTCCAAAAAGAACAAAACAGACAATCCAGAACGATACTGCAAGATCATTTTGTGTACTCGAAGATTGAACTATTGCCATTGGTATCGTTGCCGCTATAACTGTGGTCATTGCTTGAGTATACTGCGATGCCCCGAGTTCTTCAGCGATCAGCATTACACCTAAAATGCACCCGACCATTGAAACCCATTGTATGAGATTAGCAAACATGTCATTACCACTCAATACCTGCAAATGCATTATTGCAAATTCGGCCCAAGGTGCCGAATATAACTGCCTAGTTATTACGGTAGGGTAGTGCTCAACTGACATATTCTGAATCCAGTGCATTATTCTGGCCATATGGTATGTCATTGAATCATCAGTGTTTGGCGGAGATATAACAGCTGTAACAAGTGTTATTAACAATATTAATGCAACAATAATTATAGTGTAGAATACTTTTCTATCTATTATTATTTTTTTATAGCAATTGATTATTGCAGTGCTTATTATTGTTATATTTGATCTCCAGTCACTAACTAAATAAATGGCTAATATTATATTTATTACCAAGTAAGTTAATGCGACTGTATGTTTGTTTATGCCATTAAAAGCACTTAACGCTTCCGTACTTAATGCTATAATTAAACCAAAGCATACAAGACCAGTTATCACTGCTTTCCGAATGCAGGACAAAGCACTAATCAGTGAAAATATTAACAATGTAATAGTTATTGCGGGTAGAACTACATAAATCATATTTTACTTATGCCCTCTTTGTTTACTACAGACCATTATCTGAATACATTCAATCTCCAGAAGGGATACGTTTGCGTTTAGCTATTTTTTCACCTCAAGCAGCTCCACATCAAAGACAAGCGTGGAATCAGGAGGAATGACATCGTTACCCTCTTTCCCCAGAGCAATCTCGGGAGGACAGATAAGTCTGGCCTTGCCGCCCTGTTTCATCAGCTGAATCCCCTCTGACAGACACTTCATGAATTCGCTAAGAACAAGCTCGTCCGCCTGGCCACTCTTGTAGGTGCTCACCATCTCTTTCCCATCGATAAGGGTGCTTCGGTAATCGACTTTGATCTTGTCCGTCAGAAGCGGAAAAGCCCCCTCCCCTCCTCTGACCGACTGGAAAATCAGTCCGGACGCCGTTTTGACAGCACCTTCCCTTGCCGCTTCGTGAGCCATGAATTCAGGAACTATAGAGGCCAGTTTTTTGCCGTGGGCATCCCGACGGGCAGTCGCCAGTTCCTGGGACTTCTTGCTGTACGCGGCAAAATCGACTTTTGATTTCCTCCCTCTGGTCGCGTCATTCAGCCCGCGCTTCACTATTCTAAGCTCGGCAGGGGTCAGATCGAACACTTCGAGTTGTCTCGCAAGAACGAGTCCAATGGCATAAAACGACTTCTGATCTTCAGTCAACGGTTTGCTGACCGGCTTTTTTTTCGCGGCATACGCCGGAAGTGCCAGAAGAAGAATAAGTGCTGTGATAATAATTCGTTGCATGGATATCACCTTTGTCATTTATTATCCCGGAGAGCAATTCCGGGTGTACTGTTGTGTTCGGAACTCAAGCGGGCATTCTAACGGAACAGCTTCAGCGCCCCCTGCAGCTTGGCCGCAAACTCGTGCCTGCTGCTGGTGGCAAGCAGGCTGCGCCAGATATAGCGCGGCCTTAGGTAAAAGCGGCGGTAGGCCTCCTTCTGCAGGTTAAGCAGCTCGGCCATTCCCAACCACTCTTCCCAGTGGTCCAGGTAGAAATCGGGACGCGGCGCCCTTGCAAATTCCTGCCAGCGCTCGGGCCGGATCAGCCCGGAGCGGGCGGCATCATCAAACAGCTCCGTATGGGGGAAGAGCGACAGTATTGAGACCTGGGTATAATCCGGATCGATTTCCAGCATGAAATCGATATTGCGCCGAACATCGGCAGCGCTCTTCTCGAAAGGAAGACCAATCATGAAGTCGGCGATGGTCAATATCCCGAGGGAGCGGCACCACTGGAAAACCTGCCGGACCTGGGCAATGGTACATCCCTTCTTCAACAACTGCAAACCATCGTCGCTGCCGGTCTCCACGCCGAAGGAGATCATGCGGCAACCGGCTGCCTGTGCACGCTGCAGGGAATCGAAGGTCACACTGTTCACCCGGCCGCGAAAATCCCAGGTAAAGCGGTATCCGCGGCGGCTGATCTCGTCACTGAAGGCAACCACCCGCTCCGGGGTAATGTTGAACAGATCGTCGTAGAAGTGAATCTCTTCGTATCCCGTCTCCAGACAACTCCCGATCTCGTCGGCAAGGGCGACAATCGACCGCTGCCGGTACTTCTTGTAAGGGACGTCGCAAAAGGTGCAGTTGCAGGGGCAGCCGCGACTGCTTATCATCGTGGCGAGCCTGTCCGACGCTCCAACTATGCTCCTGTAACCCAGATGGTTGATAACGGAACGGTCGGGTGGCGCAATGGAGTCGAGGTTTTCCACATAGGCCGGCGGCGGCATCTGCCTGGTCAGGAACCTGCCATCCTGCAGCGTCTGATCTTGATAGCGGCGGATCGACCCGGCGGTATAGACCCCCTTGATCCCGGTGTAATCTGCACCTGCCGCCAGTGCCATTGCCAGGGCAGGGAAAGCCTCCTCCCCCTCGCCGACAATTATGGAGTCGAACTCCTGGAGCCCGGCTGCCTCAAAGGGAAAGGCAATGGGGTGGTGACCGCCGAGACAGAGATGAGCCTGCGGGAACAGGTTTCTCAGCGTGCGCGCCGCCAGGCAGACATCATATAGCGAGATGGTGAAACTGGTGATCCCCACCAGGTCGGGCCGGATGTCCGCCACTCTCAGGCCCAGCTCCGGATGCCCCACCTTTTCGGCGATACAGTCGAGGAAGAACAGTTCGTGCTCCGGTACCGCTTTCCTGAGAGAGGAAAGAATGTAGAGCAGCCCCAGCGGCGGAAAGAGCCCGAAATCCTCTGTTTCCAGCAGTCCGTGGTCCGCAGGATTGGCTGGATTCACATATTCTCTGGCGGTATGTTCCGCCGGTGGGTTAAGCAGCAGTATACGCATCAACTATTTCCGTCAGTTGTTGTTCCGCAAGTGTCCGGCTTGCGACCAACAACCTGGATGGAAAGACCGAACGGCAGGCCCCAGCGCCCCGCAACAACTGCTTCAACTGCAAACCAGCGAATAACAAGGGAATTCAACGGCCCCCAGGTCCCGTGCAGCTCCCCCCCCGGCTCCTCACTCTTACCGAACATGTGCTTGAAGCGGCGCAGCAGCCAGACAAGCGGCAGGAGCAGAGCATATGCATAAGTGGAGTGAACTTCCTCCAGTCCGGCTGAGTGCATAACGGCAACCAGCTCCTCCCTGGTAAATCTCCTGGCACCGTGAGCGGTGACATCGTGAGCCGCATAACAGGACGCATAGGCCGAATCGACCAGCAGCAGCGCCCCTCCCGGCCGCAGCACCCGGGCAAACTCCCGCACGGTCGCGGCCACATCGACGATGTTGCGATGATAAAGCACCTCGCAGGCGGCCACCATGGTAAAGCTGTTGTCGGCAAAGGGGAGAGAACCGCACTCCCCCAGAACAAGGGGGCCAGAAAAATGGCTGCGCGCCATGGCAAGTGCCGGTGAGTAGCTATCCACCCCAACGACTTCTCCGTAATTGCCGAAATAGTGCAGCATTGAACCGGGGCCGCAGCCTGCGTCCAGCACCAGTCCGCTCTTCGGCAGTTTCCGGAGGAGGACATCAAGAAACCGTTCCCTGCTCTTGTACCACCAGTGCCTGTCCTGCAGGCTGAATATCCGCTCATAGAGAGTCGGCTCCATATCAGCCCTTCCCAGCCCGCAACCTGCGCAAGGCCATGACGGTGATCAGATATTTGCGGCCGCGCCGCACGTACTGCAGCAGGTTGGTGCCGGTTTTCGACACGCCGCTGCGCCGCGGCTGCATGATGTACGGCAGCTCCACCACGGAAAAACGTTTATCCAGCAGGATCCGGAAGATGAAGTCAATGAAGTATTCTCCGTAGTCACCGCGCAGGCGGTTATTCCGGAAAACTTCACGCCGGGCGGCAATGAAGCCGCTGGTGTAGTCGGTGAACGAGGAGTCAAGGAGATAGCGAAGGGAGTAATTCAGGCATCTGCTCAGGAAAAGATGGAGTGCGGAACCATCTCCGGAGCGGTTCTCGCCGCCGCCGGGGAGGTAGCGGGAATTTACCGCAACATCAAATCCCTCCCGAATCTTTTCAAGTAGCTGGGGAATGCATTCCGGTGGCTGGGAAAAATCGCAGTCGAACCAGAGAATGACCTCGTTTTTCGCCATTGCTATGGCATCGTTAAGGGAAGAGGTCAGGCCGCGATTCTCCAGGCGTCGCAGCACCCTGACGGTTGCTCCGGGAATATCTGTTGCCGCGGCGATTTGCCAGGTCAGGTCGGGTGAATCGTCATCGGCAACGATCACCTCTATGTCTCTGAAGCCGCAGCTGCTGACGCTAGCCACTACCTCTCTCATTAAGCTGGCAACATTGCCCGCCTCATTGTAGGTTGGCATGATGATGGAGACAGAGTTTAATGGTGATGAAATTTCAGTCTTTTCTGTCAAATGAACCTACCTGTGCGATCTTGGTCCGGAAGCCGCTTTTGTTGACAGCAATAACTGTAATCCACTGGTGCAACAGCCTGCTGTCATCAATGACAGTGAACTCCCTCGAGGCGGCAATCATCCCCCTCAGAGCATCTAGATTACGCAGGAAATAGGAAAGCTTGCCCCACTCCTCCTGCAGAATCACGTAAAAATTGCGAAAAAACGGCATAAAGGGACTGCCTGCATAGCAGACGGCCTTAAGCAATCGGTAGAGGACCAGTCGACAGGGTTCGATCAGGATAATCAATCCGCCGTCGCCGAGGCATCGGCTCATCTCCGCCAGCGCCTGCTCGTATGTAGCCATATCCCGAAGATGGTGCATCACGTTGAACATGCAGATACAGTCAAAAGAGTTGTCGGCATAGGGGAGCTCGGTTGCTGAAGATTTCTTTATCTCCGGCAGTACCCCTGAAGCCATATCGATCAAGGCGTCATCTATCTCTACTCCGTGCAGACTCTTGTAGCCACGCTGCTGAAGCAGCCTGATGAACTCGCCCGCACCGCAACCGACATCGAGTATCCTGGCGTTTTTGTCGGTTATATATCGGAAAAAGGCCCTTTCGTAAAAACTATATCGAATGCGGTGAATGATTCTGTTACTGCTGTGAGTAACGAACGTATCCGTCCAGCGTGACCCGGTATCCGCAGATCTGGTTGGCAATTGTCTGTCAGGCAACATCTACACCGTCACCTTCCCAGGGAAAGGCAACTGGGCAGTGCAAAGTTCATCCAGCAGTGCAGACGCAACAGTGTCAATTTGATCGTCACGCAGCCCGAGCCCTGACGGGAGATAAAAGCCCCTCCTTGCCAGACGCTCCGCCACCGGAAAGTTGCCGCTGTTTTCCGGCAACATTCCCGTCCGCTGGAAGACCGGCTGTTCGTGCATCGGCCAGAAAAATGGCCTTGTGCCGATTCCCCGGGAGGCCAGTCGCCTCATCATCCCGGCAGCATCGGTCGCCACTTCGTCGCCAAGGACCACACCGTAGACCCAGTAGATATTATCGGCGAAATCCGAGCGTGCCAGGGGGAGCTGCAGCGCAGCGCAGCCGGCGAGAAGAGTGTCATAGCGCGAGCCCATGTTTCGCTTGCGGATAATAAACCGGTCCAGCCGCTCCAGCTGAGCAACTCCAACCGCAGCCTGCAGATTGGACATCCGGAAATTGTATCCCAGCTCCTCGTGCACGAAACGCCTTTCGGGCTGGAAACAAAGATTACGCAGGCTGCGACAGCGCTCTGCGAGCAGGGGGTCGTCGGTCAGCACCATCCCCCCTTCACCGGTGGTAACCAGCTTGTTCGGATAAAAACTGAAGATACTGAGGACTCCGAAGCTGCCGCAGGCCTTCCCCTGATAGTTCTGGCCGTGCATTTCAGCGGCATCCTCGACAACCTTCAGCCCGTAACGGTCGGCAAGGAACAACAGCGGACCCATATCAACCGGCAGACCATAGGTATGCACAGCCATTATGGCCTTCAGCTTCCTGTTGTTCTTCCGCACTATTTCATCTTCAAGGAGCTCTGCGAGCTTCTCCACATCCATGTTCCAGGTGAGCGGATCGGCATCGACAAAAAGCGGAATGCAGCCGTTCCTGATCACCGCCGCCGCACAGGAGATGATGCAGAATGTCGGCAGGGCAACCAGACTCCCCGGCTCCAGCCGAAGTGACGCCAAAGCCAGCTCCAACGCTGCTGTGCCGCTGGTAACCGCGACAGCGAAGTTCCGTCCCGTCCTGGCAGCCATTTCTGCTTCAAACCGCTCCACAAACGGCCCTTCGGACGAAATCCACCCCGAGCTGATGCACTCTGCGAGGTACTTCTGCTCGTTACCATCGAGAAGTGGTTCATTTACCGGAATCATTTGTCAATTCCCTCATCCACCTTTAACAAACCTCGTCTTGTCACAGTCTCCCGCATACGGCCCCTGCTTTACCTCGATCATCTCCAGCTCTTCCAGAACTTCGAAACCGTGACCTCCTTCAGCAAGGAGAATCACATCCCCGGCCACCAGAACCCTGCTCTCCAGGAAATTACGGTTGTCATCGTAGAAATCTACCCGCAGAGCCCCTTTCTTGATCACCAACACTTCCTGGGTATAAAGCACTTCCCGTTGCACGGGGTTATGGATATGCGGCTCGATCAGGACTCCCGGCGGGTGACTGATGAACGCTAGCTGCTGGGACAGATTGTCAGGAGTGAAAAAGTTTACCCCGGGCGCCCTGAAACTGCTACGCACAATAATGGCAAGAAGCTTCTCCCCGCAAAAAACCTGTTCGACCATATCCCCTCCTATCTCAACTCCAACCCCTCAACTCTCATCGACTTTTCTCAAACCAGTCGATCGGCGGTGGGTTCGGACCGGCCCGGCGGAAGTCATTTTCCGCCTCTGCCGCCCGACCCAGAGCTTTCAAGGCAACACCGCGCTGCTGGAAATAGGTCGGATGCGGATAGATACCTATCGCCCGGTCAAAGTCGACAACTGCGTCGGCATAGCGGCCGATATCGCTCAAACCGACCCCTCTGAAGGCGTACAGGTTGTACACTGACTTAAGTCCAGCGTTGACGGCAATGGCTATCGCCGAACTGAAGTCTTCAACGGCATCGGCGCTCCTACCGTTGATGAGGTAGAACACGCCGCGGTCGCCATAAGCCCGGCCCACCGGTTCAATCTCGATCACCCTGGACCAGAAGGTGCCGGTATCCTGCCAGACGGCAATCTGCCTCTCGGTCATGACCACCGAAAAAATAAGAAAAACTGCAACTGCTGACGCGAGATATCGCTTCATGACAGCCAATCTGCTGTACAGCATGGCTAACGCTCCCGCAGCGGCGATACTGGGCGCTATGGATGCCAGATACGTATAGCGTGCCGCCATGGCAATGTCATCACCGGCATGCACAAATGCCAGCATCGGAGCAAGGGAAATGACGAAACATAACCAGATAACGGCGCCGGCTTTCCTCCCTGGCAGGGAGTGCAATGCTGCGGCTGTCGCTACGACGACAACGGCAGCCTTGACAAGATACCCGTACGGCAGCGGTTTAGGAAGCACAAAATACGGGGTGATGCCTGTAGGATAGAGGGTAAGACGGCAGTATTCGAAGATGGCGTTACCCGATACGAGAACGCGGACATAAAACGGCATCTCTTTCATGGAGATAAGCTCGTTCTCGGCCATGGCAAAATAAATGGTCAGCAGTGTGATCAGCACTGCAACTGCGAAAAACGGGACCTTCTCCGCCACTACCGCCATCGCCCTCCCCTTCTGCAGACGGTTGAGCGGGTACCAGTCCAACAGCAGCAGGATGACCGGAAGAGTCACACTCCCCTGTTTCGCAAGTAGGGAACAGCAAAACAGCGCAAGCGCCGACAGGTAGCTAACGATCCGTCTTGAACGTCCGGCCGTAGCATCCTGCAGTTCACAATAACGGAGATAGGCAAGCAGAGCCCCGAGTGTGAATAAACCATTGAGGACATCCTTGCGCCCGGCCGCCCAGGCAACCGCTTCCACCCGTAGCGGATGAATGGAAAAAAACAGGGCAGCCAAAAGGAGCATGACCGGATAGTGATACCTGTTTTCCTGATGGGGGACTGCCGCCAGAAACCGGTCCCGACAGAGCCGGTCGGCAAGAAGCACCACCAGAGCGGCATTGACAGCATGCAGCAGGACGTTGGTGAGGTGATAGCCGAACGGATTGAGCCCCCAGAAAAAATGGTCGATGGCAAAGGAAAGATAGGTAAGGGGCAGCCAGGCGCCGAGATGGGGGACGGTGAAGATACTGAACAGGGACTCGCCATCCAGGCTTTTTATCAGAGGGTTATTGGTGATGTAGAATGGATCATCGAGATTGATGAAACCGCACCAGAGCGCCCGGGAATAGACCAGAAAACAGAGAAGAGCTGCTAAGCCGGCAACAGTGAAGACTCTTGCTCTTGAGCTGTCAAACATGACCGCGTTCACTCCCCGTAAAGCAGATTGGATGCAAAAGAATTTCCGGACGACGATGGGTTGCGAAAATCATGAGTTCATCAAAACCAGCCGAGTTACGGCGGATTTTTTCCGACCGGAGCGAGGTGATTGACCATTTTCTATATAAACTGACCATCGATATAAAGTCCTCAATCAACTTTGCAGGTCAATCACCAAGGTCGAACAGCACCCATTTGCCATCACTGTACAGCACCCGAACGCTTCTGTCTGCATAGAGCGTGTTGAAAAAGGGGTGCAGGGTCGGATGGTCCAGGCATATGGCGTAGCGGCTGGCAAATTCCCTCCGCACCGTTGCAGCCGCCTCAGGAGGCGCTGCTGACAGGGTCTCGTGCCATAGATCGTACAGGCTCTGATCCCTCTTGTACATCAGGGTCGGATCCAGCGCCACCATGAAGCTCCTCTCCGGAAGATTGAGCAGCAGGCTGCCGGTATACTCCCAGCCGCAGGTAAATACCGCTGCCTGTTGCGGCACCAGCCGACCGAATTCAGCAACGGTTGACGGGGCCATCTGCCAGGTCCGTTCCTCGCGGGAGACAAGATATTTGAGCTCAGGGAGGCCGGTAGCCAGGGTGTAGAGAAAGGAGACCGCCAGCAACAGAGGCAGCAGCCACTTTTTCCCTCCGCGTCCCGCTGCCAGCGCAAACGCGAGCACGGAGAGCGGCACGAAATATTCGAGAAAACGGTTGGTCCGCATGGTGAGCAGGCAGAAGATCATGGTTGCCAGGGCAAATGCCGTCTCCAGGGTCGCGGTTTTGCGATGCCGCCAGGAATACCATGCGGCGGTGCCGGCCAGCGCCGCCGTCGGCAAGAGATACTCCAGCCACTGGAGGGGTGATAAGGGTTCGAACTCCTCCCCCATGTTGAATTCGACATGCCCCCCCCAGGCATTGCGCATCAGAATATCCCTCATGTGGATCCAGTTCATCTGCAACAGGTTGAGGGCATTGGGATGGAAAGCGATACCTCCGGCAAGACCGATGACAACAAGCAGCGGCGGCTGCCAGGCAAAACGTCTCTCTGTGGCCAGCAGCCGGCCCCCCTCGGCAGCAACGGCCATCAGCAGCGGTATCTGCCAGAAGGCCACATATGTCGGAGGGTAGAGAAATGACACGACAGTAAGGAGCACAAGACGACGACGGCTGTAGGCCCAAATAAATAAAATGGCCAGGGCGATGGACAACAAATGAGGCCGGACCTGGGAAAAGCGGTAAAGGAAGATCGTAGTTCCGAGAGGGAGCAGCGCCCATACGCCGGCAAATCTGACCTTTTCAGACCGAAGGACAACATAGATGGCAGAAAGAATCGCTGCTCCGCCTATTGCACCGACAATTCTGGATGCAGCATTGAAACCGAGTGGTGTGAACGGGACAAAGAGCAGATGAAAGAGAAGCTCCTTGTCTGCATAGTGATCGAACTGCCAGCTGAACCGGGTCCAGGGGAAACCCTGCAGGAAGCCCTGCTCGCGGATCAGCCGGGCGACGGAAAAATGATAGGCGGTGTCGTCGTCGAGTGGGTAAGGGATGGACAGCTGGATTACGGCGACAATCAACAGATATAAGGCAACCCAGGCAAATGACTGCAAAATAGCATTATGCGCTGCCTTGACAGCGGGTTCAGGGTTTATGGACATTTAAGATCTCAAACTCCCTTGTGCCATCCAATAGACGGCAAGAGCAACCATCAAAAAGAGTCACACTCTCACTTCATTGGAAGCGGCGTGTGACTCTTTCGATATCAGTCCATCAATTCATGCAAAATACGATTTACTGTTTCACAAGATTCCAGTTCCGGCGAATACGGTATATCGGCACAACGATATTACTTTTCCCTAAACAGGTAATTGAAGTCTGAACCATCACTCTTCCTGGCAAATATTGCCGCCTTTCCTTTGGAGTCAAGCGCAATAGTTACAGAGAACAGCCCGGGAATAACTGCAGCCGGACTCCAGGTTACACCGTCGGCACTCCGGAGAATTCTGACCTCCTGACTCTCCCCGTCCGTCAGGACGAAGGCAGCGCCGACCGTCACGGAGTTATCAGCGGCTACGGCTATGCTCGGGCTGGTATCAACCTTTCCGGCTGATGCGGTACTGCTGGACCAGGTCTCGCCGCCATCAGTACTCCTGTATACTTCCAGATTCCGATTCATCAGGGAACTGACAATAAAAACGTTTTTTGGGCCGCCTGCCGCGATGCCGATATTCCCTTTCCCGGGAAGCGCAGTCATGGGAGCAACCACCTTCGGGGCTGACCACTTCTTCGCAGCAGCTTTCAAGTTCGTGTACTGCAGGCCAAACCGCTTTCCTTCTTCATATGTCGGGCTTTCTGCAGCTACAAAAGCAACATGTAGAGTTCCTTCACTATCGAGAGCCGTGTCCACATCCCTGTCATCGAAATTCGGAATTCCCGGAATTTCCACGGGCGCGGTAAAATTTTTGCTTCCGGCAGCAGCTTTGGTGTAATACATCTTCGGGCCGTCGCCAATAAAAATCACATGACGGTCTCCTTTGCGACTTACAACTATCGAAGCTGCATTGAAGTGGGCGTTCTTCCCGTTTATCCTGACCGGCACGCTCCATTTATCGAGCTTGTCATCCATGGCCCAGGAGTAGAACAGACCGCGCTCACCCTCTCCCTCCTGTCTCCAGATCAGATGCACGGTTTTACGGCCGGCCGGCGTCGAGCTGTCGCTCACAGCCATGGAGAGCCTATTAGTCAATACCCCGGAAGGTTTTGCTATCGCAACTCCCGTGACAGGACTGCCTGACGCGGAAACCCTGGCAACCCTGATCAGACTTCCCCCGCCATCGGCAGCATCGGCCATTATCGCCATATAGAAGCTGTTGTCGTACGCGACGACATTCTTGCCCCCCGGGGCCACAACGTACCCCTCGAAAAGCTTGGACTCCGGCCCGAAAAGAGGCGCTGCCGTCTCTGCGTTAAGACCGGCAGGTCTGATGGCCCAACACAACGCCGCCACACCTATGACAAGAAACAGTTTTCCAAGAGAGCCCATCATGCTACCTCCATTGTAGTAATGACATCCATGTCTGCTTAAAGCTGGCCGGCAGACGCCGAAGAAGTTATCAATATACCACCCATAGCGAATTAATGCAATTGACAGTACCATGCAACACCCCTGGAGGCATGCCAACCAATCGGTAAACGCCCCCACGGAAGTTGCAATGAGGAATCCTGCAAATTATCTCCTGGGTCATTGGGGAAGGCAATGCCGGCTCAACAACTCTCCGGCAGCAGGACTTCCTTGCTTTACCGCAAAGCTCCAGGCTGCACAAGCGTCCTTGGCACGTCCTTCAGCATAGTACAGACTGCCAAGCGCAACCCTGGCTTCGGAAAATTCAGGGGA
>Ga0134124_10000102_pt1 | contig 80969 bp, 81 predicted proteins | sample KB304_FD_96880 | JGI IMG/M metagenome (GOLD analysis project Ga0134124, IMG submission 96880) | Terrestrial soil microbial communities without Nitrogen fertilizer from Kellogg Biological Station, Michigan, USA - KB3-0-4 | ecosystem: Environmental > Terrestrial > Soil > Unclassified ...
AACGCTGGAGGCGCGTATTTTGCCAACGCAGACCTTTCCAGCGCGATTTGCACCAATGCTGATTTTGAAAGCACCACGCTCGACGGCGCGAATGTTGCCGGAACCGATTTCACAAATGCCGACTTCTCACTCGTCCACGCGATTGGTATCGTCGGGTGCCCCGCCGCGTTGCCGTCCAATTGGGTTTGTTTATCGGGGATGCTCGTCGGTCCGTTCGCCGGACTGAACTACGCCAACTTGTCGGGGGTCGATTTTTCCGGACTGAACCTCGATTCCATCGTGCTCGTGCACGCCAATCTTACGGGTACGGTGTTTGCCGGCACCAACCTTTCGTACGCGAGGCTTGATCACGCCAACCTCACGAATGCGGACATGAGCACTGCGACGTTGACGCGGGTCTCTGCAAGCTCACTCGCCGGGTGCCCCGCGGCTCTGCCGCCGGGGTGGGCATGCATCGCGAATACTCTCGTCGGTCCGGGTGCGACCATGGAGGACGCCGATTTTACCGGCGTCAACTTTGCAGGTTTCGATCTCACGGGAGCGACCTTCCGTGACTGTAACATCTCGGACGCGACGTTTGCCGGCGCCAACCTGACGGGCGTCGACTGGTACTACAGCATCTGTCCGGATCACGAGCAGTCTTACAACTACATCTCGTGCTGCAGCCATCTCATCGACGTGCCGGCGTCGTGCGGACCTTAGAGCTGGGACTCACGCAGCTGATGTCCACCGGCATCCCTCCACGGCCCTTCTCGTCGTGGAGGTTTCCATCAGCACGGTGGCGCAGGATCGATTGTCGAAGACCCGGATCTACGCCGCTGCAGGAGTGAACAACTACTGGATCGTCAACCCGGCGGAAGAGTGGGTAGAGGTCTATCGCTCAGTGAATCCCGAGCTTCGCGTGTACTCGGATATCCGGCGGTTCGCATCCGGCTCGATTCTCGACCTTGACGCAGCGCCGGACGTAACGGTGCCTGCGGACGCATTGTTCCCCTCCCGCGCGGGGCCGGGCGTAGCCTGACGCTGGCATCCGCCACTTTTCAGGCCGAAACTCCAGCCCCATGAACACGAGGACGACCGACCGCCCCCTCTGGCACAGCAAGCTCAGGATCGAGATGCCGTCGCAGCTCGACCTTTACGAGAAGACCAAGCTCCTTCAGTGGAACGCGACGAGCGAAGTCGACTGGTCGCGCCCGATCGTGAACTTCTCGGAAGCATCCTACGCGCCGTACGCGTCGAGCATCTCGCGCGAGGACTTCGACCGCATGGCCGCCGAGCGCCGCGCGTCCACGTTCACGCAGCTGTTCTTCGGAGAGCAGGCGGCGCTCGCGCTGTCGGCGCAGCTCGTCAACCAGTGCGACGAGCTCGAGGCGCGCATGTGCCTCGCGGGCCAGATCATCGACGAGGCCCGCCACGTGGAAGTGTTCGGCCGCTATCTCGACAAGCTCGGTGTCGACTCGCCGATCGATCCGATGCTCGAAGGCATCGTGCACCGCATCCTCGACAGCGACTTCTACGGCGAGAAGATCGTCGGCATGCAGATCTTTCTCGAGGGCATTGCGGTCGGCCTTTTCCAGATCTTCCAGAACGAAAGTCCCGACCCGCTGCTGCGCGACCTCATGCGCGGCGTGCTGCGCGACGAATCGCGCCACGCAGGCTTCGGCGTGATGTACCTCGCGAACAAGTTCGAGCACGCGACCGAAGCCGAGAAGAAACGCACCGAGGAATTCGTCGGCGACCTTCTGCGAGGATTCGGCGCGCTGATGGGCGGCGGAGCGTTCCTCGGCTCGACCTTCAGCGACATCCGCCACCGGCTGAAGCAGATCGGCCTCGATCCGCGCTAGCGGATCGTTGGAAGGGTCCGCGCTACTCGGCTGCTTTTCCCTTGAAACTCCCGTCCGCATTCTTGCGGACTGTCGTCGAATCGACTTTCGATTCGAAGCACGCGCCGCCCCGGTCGATCGTTGCCTGAATTCGAAGCGGAAGATCGAAGGGAGAAAGCGGAAGGCCGCTGCCGGGAATGCCGTATTCCGGGTCGATCCCGGAGCCGAGACCACCGTTGTATGCAGAGATTTTGAGCTCGCTCTGTTTGTCGGCGCCTGGCTCGATCGATACGCGTTCCTTCTTTAGCTGTCCGCCGGGGGTAAAGACGGTCTGGCTGAACGAAACCCCGTCCCTGGTATCCCACCCGCGATCGTACGGATTCCAGTAGGCCCGGAACAACACATTGGAATTCGCATCGAAGATGCAGACCTGCAGGCCGCTGCCGAGCGAAAGATCCCCGAGCATGCGCGATGGCACGGCGGCCCCGTCCGTCCACTGCCACGTCAGCCGCTGCTTGTCCGGATCTGCTGCAAGGATCTGTAGCTTGCTCCGCGCGGGATCGAGCGAGTGGAGGCAACCCGGACGCGGACCGGGCACGCATCGATTCGGAGCGTTGCCCGTTTGGCACGGCGGGCATTCATCGGGCACAACGAGGCATTCGCCGTCGGCGCATCGATGGGCAGTCTGTGAGAACGCGAAGTCGCCGCCGCACAGACCGGGAAACGCCTGGTGCAGGATGACCTGAATGGTCGTATTGCCCCCGGATCCCGAGCCGCTGAATGTCTGGCCATCGGCACTGACCGTGCCCGCAAGCGACACGTCACAGCTTCCGATCGCTTCGTTGAGGGACGAGTAGAAGTACGGCGCGTCTCCGTAAAGTACTGCGCCGGAGAGCTCGAGACTGCGCGTTGCCTGGTCGAGCGTCCCGACTTCCGCGCCGCCGGTCGTGGGTCGGCTGAATCGAACGATGCCGTCGCGCTGCTCGACGTCGCGCAGGTCTTCGAGGAGAAAACCAGGATTTCCCCCGGAGGTTTCGACTTTCCAGCGGCCAGTCATGTCGATGCAGGAAGGTACGGTGGTGCCGCCGCTGCAGACGCCGGAGCTGCACGTCTCGCCGCTGGTGCAATCGTGGTGATCGCTGCATGCGGCGCCATCTCCGAGCGGCGTGCAGATGCTCGGCTCACCTTCGCAGGAGAAGCACGGCTCGACGCGGCAGCGCGCATCGCAGCCGTCGCTGTTGGTGGTGTTGCCGTCGAAACATTCGCAGCGCGTCGCCACCAGGCGAATATTCCCCGCATTGAATCCGAAGATGAGTGGAAGATTTGCGTCGATTACGCCGTCGCCGGCAAGGACGCGTGCCCGGAACGGGAGGCCTCCGTACTGGCCCGCCAGCGTGCTTCCGCTGAGCGTCGAATCCAGGGTTCCGTAAGGGAACGCACTGTTGAAGGCGGGCATCGGTATCGAGACCGCGTCGCCTGTCTGGGAGATCTCGAACAGCGTTCCGCGGTCGTTAACCCAATGTCCACTCAGGTCCGTCGCCGATGCCTGCGACCGGAACGCCGCGAGGCACACAACCGTGACGAGAAGGCGGAGTCGGTTCACGAAACCCTATACGGGCCTGCCCACGGCCGAGTCAACGACCGCTTCGTCCGAGCGACGTCATCAGCGACCCGGCAACGACCAGCATTGCGCCTGCAATCCCTGCGTGACTGACCGGCTCGGCCGTGAAGATCACCGGATTCACGAGCGACGCGACGTGCACGGCAAGAAGCGTCCCGAGCGGCGTGATCGCAAGAATCGCACTCACGCGCGTGGCCTCGGCGTGCGCGAGCGCCTCGGAAAACGTCGCGTACGATACCACCATGTTGACGATGCAGAACACTACGGCCGCGACCTCGACGTGGTTCATCAGCACCAGCGTCGACGGTGACGAGAGCGGCAGGAAGATCAATGCTCCGGCAGCATAAAGGCAAAGCATGATCTGCGCCGACCCCATGCGCTCGAGCAGCTGCTTTTGCGCAAGCCCGTAGGCTGCCCATGCAATCGCCCCGATCACGATGAAGACGAGACCCGCGTAGTAACGGTCGAGGCCGCTCAGCATGTGCGAGATCTGGTCCGACGAGAACACGCCGAGCCCGACCACGAGCACGAAGAACCCGAGCCACTGCACGACCGAGAAGCGCTCCTTGAAGAACACGATGCCGCCGAGCGTGAACAGCATCGGCGCAATCTGGATGACGACCTGCGCGGTTCCGGCGTTCGTGTACTGGAGCCCGAGCGCGTAGAGCCCGTAATTGCCCGCAAGACCGACGGCGGCAATGCCGAGCAGCACCCAGTGATGCCGCGCGAAGCCGCGAAGCATGGGCATGCTTCCGCGCGCGCGCAGCAGCACGCCGAGAAACGCAGTGGCGGCAAGAAAGCGGATCCACGTAAGCGTCATCGCATCGAGCCGCCCGAGCGCGATCTTGAGCCCGAGCGGCAGGATCGACCACATCGACACGGTGGTGACGGCGAGCGCGAGGCCGTAGGCCGAGCGGCCCGAAGTCTGGTGAAGCTGGCGCGGCGCACGCGGCGCAGGAGCGGAATGTGGCGCAGGAGCGGAGCGTAGCGGAGGAACCGCGCGCGGCGGATGAGATTGCAGGGCTGGCATCGCGGGCTCAGGAAGCCAGCGATTGTCCCATCAGATCCTCGAAGTTCAATCTGTAGAAGCGCTCGACGGCGTTTTGCGATAGCCCCTTCATCGTTCCTTCGAAGCGGCGGATCGGATTGCGGCCGCCTTCGACGTGCGGATAGTCGCTCGAAAACAGGCAGACCTCTTCGCCGGCCTGCTCGATGATCCAGCCGACGTCTTCGGACGGGTAGGGCGTCACACGGACCTGGCGCCGCACGATCTCGCTCGGCAGCGCCGACAGCGCGCGCAGCCGCTCTTCCATCTTCGAGAACGCGGCGACGGCCGAATCCATCATCCGCATCCAGCCCGGAACCCACGACGCGCCCTGCTCGATGACTCCGAACTTGAGATCCGGATGGCGATCGAGCACGCGGTCGAAGATCAGCGTGGCCAGCGTCTGCGCGGGCGGTCCGGGAATGGCCATGTAGTCTACAGAGCGGAAGTTCTCGTCGCCGCCGTGGAAGTCGGGAATCGGCGGCAGGCCGTTGTTGAAATACTCCGGATCGAGAAGCTCGCCGCCGCCCCCGACATGAAACAGGATCGGAACGCCGGCCTCGGCGGCCTGCGCCCACACCGGATACAGGCCGACGTGGCTCGGCGAGTGGCCGACCGGACAGTCCGACGGCACCAGCAGTGCTTTGGCGCCCATCGCGATGGCTTCGCCGGCGGCGCGCTCGGAGAGCTCGAAATCGGCCAGCGGGACGTAGCACGTGGCGATCAGCCGCTTGTCGGTCCCGCAGAAATCGATCATCGCGCGGTTGTGTCCGGTGGCGACTTCGTACGCGAGGTCGACGTCGTCGCTGTGCTCGAGGTCGACGAGGTACTTGCTGAGGAACGTGTTGAACACGAGCTGGCTCGAAAAGCCGAGCAGGTCGAGCGCACGCGGCCGGTCTTCCTTGAGGAACGAGCCGGTGGCGCTCCAGTTCTTGCGAAGCAGGATCTGCTCCTCGTCGAGCGCGCGATAAGCGGGGTCGTGGTGGTCGCGGCGCGCCTTGTCGATCAGCTTGTGCTCGCCGGGCCGCACGGCGGAAAGCCCGAGGCGCGGCATCCTCTGGCGCACGTCGCGCGGAAGAAACGGATCGAGCCAGTCGGGAGTCTCGACGATGTGCGAATCGGCGTCGTGAACGACGCGGCCTTCGACGTACGGCATGACGCGGCCCCTATAGACGATTTCTTCGCCTTACGCACGAGAGTAGGCTCGCGCCCCCACCTCGGTGACGCGGGGCGACGGAGGAAAACGACATGCAACGACTCTCCGGCGTGGACGCGGCTTTCCTCTACATGGAGACGCCGGCCCAGCACATGCACGGGCTCGGCGTCACCATCGTCGATCCGTCGACGATCCCCGGCGGCTACGACTTCGAGGCGGCGCGCGCCGAATACGTGCGCCGGCTGCTCGCGCTTCCGGCCTTCGGCCGCCGCCTCGTCGAGTTTCCGCTCGGTCTCGACCATCCGGCCTGGATCGACGCGCGCGTCGAGCTCGCGTCGCACATCATCCGGGCCGAGCTGCCGGCGCCGGGAACACAGGAGCAGTTCGAAGCGTTCGTCGGCCACTACGCGGGCCAGCAGCTGCGCCGCGACCGGCCGCTGTGGGAGTTCTGCCTGCTCGAAGGTCTCGAAGGTGGCCGCCTTGCGATCCTTGCGAAGGTTCATCACGCGATCGTCGACGGCGTGTCGGGATCGCAGATGCTGCAGGAGATCTACGATCTCGAGGCGATCGCGCCCGAGCGCGACGTCTATCCGGAAGGCTACGGCGAGGACGAAGCCGCGCCGTCCCTCTTCAATCTGGCGGCGGCGTCGATCGCGGCGCGCGTCGGCGATCCGATCCGCGCGGTCAGCGTCGTGACCGATACGCTGATGTCGGCGGCCGAAGCGGTGGTCGCGCTTTCCGAGAGCGAGAACGTCACGCTGCCGATGGCGGCGCCGCTGACGCCGTTCAGCCATTCGCTGACGCCGCGGCGCGCGGTGTCGTTCGCGCGCGCCGCGCTCCCGGACGTCAAGGCGATCAAGAACGCATTCGGTGCGACGGTCAACGACGTCGTGCTCGCGGCCTGCGCGATCGCGATGCGCCGCCGGCTCGACAGCGCGGGCGTGCTGCCCGATCGCCAGCTGATCGCGTCGGTGCCGGTCTCGGCGCGCAAGACCGGCGAAAAGACCGGAGAGGAAGCCGAGAGCTTCAACCGCGTTTCGGCGATGTTCGTCGGGCTTCCGGTGCATCTGTCGGATCCGGCCGAGATCCTGGCCGAGGTCAGCCGCAATGCGGCGACGTCGAAGAAAATGATGGCGTCGATGGGAACGGACCTTCTCGGCGACTGGGTCGAGCTGCTGCCGCCGCTGCTGTTCGCGCAGGCGATGCAGCTGTACTCGGCGCTGCGCATGGCCGAGCGGCATGCGCCGGTGCACAACCTGGTGGTCTCGAACGTGCCGGGACCACCGTTTCCGTTCTATGCCGGCGGCGCGCGCGTGCTCGCAGTGTATCCGCTCGGACCGATCCTCGAGGGCGCGGCGCTCAACGTCACGGTGTTCAGCTACGAGGACGCGCTCGACATCGGCGTGGTCACCTGCCCGGACCTCGCGCCGGAGATTGGCCCGCTATCGGCAGCGATCGTCGAGGCGGTGGCGGAGCTGAAGGCCGCGGCCGACTTCGCGCTGCGGGCACGATAGCTTCAGCGATCGGCCGCTTGCCTCCTCACTGTCATTCCGGGAGCTGAGAAACCGGCTGCGTTTCGACTCCACACTTGCGAACTGCGCATTCGCGGGAAAAGTGGAGCTCACCACCATTCCCGAGAACCGAGGCCTTTTTGGCGTGCTGGCTCCGGTGGCGCGGCCTTTGCATAGTACGCGGCGAGGGACCCCTAACCGGTGTGCCAGCCAGGACGCATCGAGAACCGAACAGGAGATCGACCCGTGAAAGCAACCTACCGAACGAAAGCAATCCTCCAGACCAATGCGATCATCGCCCTGACAGGCCTCTGCGCGCTGCTTGCGCTCCCCGCCATGGGCTTTGCCGGCGAGTCGGCGAAGAGTCTCGAGGCCATTGCGGCAGAGACGGCGACGACCGCCGCACAGCACCAGGCGCTGGCTGCCTATTACCGCGAGAAGGCCGCTGACCAGCGGGCCGTCGTCAAGACCCACAAGGACATGGCGGCATCCTTCGTCAGCAAGGCAGATACCGGCGCATCGAACATGCGCGCTCACTGCGAGAGTCTGGGGAAGGCGGCTGAGCAGCTGGCCGCCGAGTACGATGCGATGGCCGCGGTTCAGGACGAAGAGGCGAAGAAAGCCGGAAAGTAAATCGTGATTCGAGCGGCGCCGTTGCGGAGAACGAACGGCGCCGCTCGCGTCTGTCCGCTCCGCAATTGCCTCTTGCCGTAAGGCCGATTTCCCAATAATGGACCGCGACGCCGGCTGAGCAGCGGGCATTGCGGGAGGAAATCATGCAGAGGCGAGCTCTTGGAGCACACTTAATCTTTGCGATCGGGTTTGTGGTCGTCCTGGCCTCGTCGAGCATCGCAGCTCCGACGGCTTCCGAGAAGTGCAACGGGTCCAAGCTCAAGGCGACCGGCGCGGCCGTCTACGCCGAAGCGAAATGTCACCAGAAGGCGACGCTGTCCGAGACGGCGGTCGACGGTGCGTGCATCACCGGCGCGGAAGGAAAACTGTCTTCGTCGTTTTCGAGCGCGGAGGGCAAAGGCGGCTGCGAGGTCACCGGCAACTACGGCGACGCGAGAGACGGCGTAGAAGCCTGCATCACGAGCTTCGCGTCGGCGATCAGCGGAGACGTCGCCTGCGCGGCCTACAAGATGAAGGCGGTCGGCAAGAAGACCAGCGCCAAGATGAAATGCTGGCAGAAAGGCGTGCTCGGCGGCGGCTCGGCGGCGTCCGACTGCCTTTCGAAGGCCGAGGACAAGTTCGACTCGGCCATCGTCAAGGCCGACAGCCTCGGCAACTGCACCGACACGGGACCGGCGCTCGAAGCCCTGGTCGACGATTGCGTGACGAGCCTCGTCACCACCGCAAACCAGACAACGACCACCACGACGACCACAACCACGACGGCACCCGACTCGTGCACGCTCAACGACAACACGACGGTCATCGGAACGCCGAGCCCGAACGACTGCGGGCTTCTCGACCGCGACACGAGCGCGTGCGATGCGAGCCGCGGCGCGCTCGGCCTGACCGGCTACTGGCTCAAATTCTCGTGCCGCGTCACGCTCGGAAAATCCGGTTCGAACGTAACGGCCCAATCCGACGGCCAGCCGGACTACAAGAGCAACTACTTCGCGAACGCGAATCCGTGCCACGAGACCTACACGGGCGGTATCCAGAACCCGAACACGATCGCGGCGCAGAGCTATTCGCTGACATTCCCGGCTTCGCCGAATACGACCGCCCAGACGATGAACGGAACCGCCGTCGTCGGCCTGTCGATCAACGGTGTGCCGATTTTCGGAAACTTCGCGGCGCCGGGCGACAACATCTTCGACGAGGCTGCGACGTTCGATCGCTGCGGTGCGCATCCGCAGAATACGGGCAAGTACCACTACCACAGCGAGCCGTACGCGATCACGTACGACGACTCGAGCTTCGTCGGCGTGATGCGCGACGGCTATCCGATCTACGGAAGGCGCGATCCCGATAACTCGTTACCGACCGATCTCGATGCGTACGGTGCCCACACCAGCGTGACGGTCGACAGTCCGGGGACGCCCGTCTACCACTACCACGTCAACGAGCAGATCAATCCCGAGAATGCGAGCGACTCGCAGTGGTTCATCACCACCGGCCAGTTCCGCGGGACCCCGGGCGCCTGCACGGGCTGCAACTGACGAAGACAGAAATCGGGGACAGACACCGATTTCCGGAAATCGGTGTCTGTCCCCGATTTCGTAGGCCTAGTGCGAGGACTCGAGCACGTACGCAAACACGAGCGGCGCGACGATCGTCGCGTCCGACTCGATCACGAAGCGCGGCGTGTCGACGCCGAGCTTCTCCCACGTGATCTTCTCGTTCGGCACGGCGCCCGAGTATGAGCCGTAGCTCGTCGTCGAATCGCTGATCTGGCAGAAATATCCCCACAGCTTGATGTGCTCGAGCTGCAGGTCCTGCCGCATCATCGGCACGACGCAGATCGGGAAGTCGCCGGCAATGCCGCCGCCGATCTGGAAGAAGCCGATCGACTTGTCCACGGTGGTCTTCTGGTACCAGTCCGACAGCGACATCATGTACTCGATGCCGGAGCGCACGGTGTGCACGTTCCCCACCGTCCCGCGGATGCAGTGCGACGCGTAGATGTTGCCGAGCGTCGAGTCCTCCCATCCCGGAACGAAGATCGGCAGTTTCTTCTCGCACGCGGCGACCATCCAGCTGTCGGCGGGATCGATCTGGTAGTGCTGCTTCAGCACGCCCGAGTCGATCAGCCGATAGAAGAACTCGTGCGGAAAGTAGCGCTCGCCGCTTTTGTCGGCGGCCATCCATTCGTCGAGCACGACGTGCTCGAGACGGCGGATCGCTTCCTCCTCCGGAATGCACGTGTCCGTCACGCGATTGAGATGCCGCTCGAGCAGCTCGACTTCATCCTGCGGCCCGAGCTGGCGGTAGTGCGGCACGCGAACGTAATGATCGTGCGCCACCAGGTTGAAGATGTCTTCCTCGAGGTTGGCGCCGGTGCACGTGATCGCGTGCACCTTGCCGCGACGGATCATTTCGGCGACGGAGATGCCGAGCTCGGCGGTGCTCATCGCGCCGGCCATCGTCAGCAGCATGTGGTTGCCGCCGGCGAGGAAGTCGACGTAGCCCTGGGCGGCATCGACGACGGTCGCGGCATTGAAGTGCCGGTAGTGGTGGCGGAGAAAGTCGGAAATTCCCTTGGGTGCGACGTACGGCATCGCGCGCTTGTGCGGCGGAACGGCGGGCTTTTCAACTCGAGTCTTTTGCCGGCCGAAATCGGGGACAGACACCGATTTCCAGAAATCAGTGTCTGTCCCCGATTTCGCGGTGCTTGCGCTGCCAGTCGGCGCTGTCGCGGAACGTCTCGGCGACGTCACGGAACGTCACGCCGAGCTCGCGCGCAGCCTTTGACGAATCGAGCGAGATCCGCGCGTGCATGGTGCGCACGGCCAGCGGCGTAACCAGCGGCGCGCCGCCGGTCAGCCGGCCCCAGGCTTCGCAGCCGTACGCGTAGGCGAGCAGCACGACGAACGGAATCTCGAAGCGCGGCGCAGGAACGCCGGTCACCACCGCGAGATGGTCCATGATCTCCTTCATCGAGCAGAAGCAGCCGCCGACGATGTATTTTTCGATGGCGGGCGCAGCACCGGCGGACGTGCCCGATGGTGCGGATGCGCCCGATGAACTCGACGCAGCTGACGCGCCGGGTATCGCGGATGCGGCGCGCGGTGCGCTCGCACGAACGGCAGCAGCGATCATCGCGGCGGCAACGTCGCGCGCATCGACCACGCTGGTTCCGCCGCCGATGTTGGCCGGGATCTTTCCGTCGGTGAACTCGGCGACGAGTTTTCCGGCGCCGGTCGGTGCGGCGTCCCACGGTCCCCAGATCCAGCCGGGCAGGATCTCGACGATCGTGATGCCGTTTTTGCTGCGCCACGCGGCAAGCGCGGCATCGCCCTTCAGCTTGCTGCGGAAATACGGATTCTCGCGCTGCATCGGAAGCGGCGGCGTCGACTCGTCACCTGGGCTGCCGTCGCTCTTGCGGCCGATCGTGCCTCCGGAGCTTACGTGCACGAAGCAGCGCACCGCCGCGGCGTCGGCGGCATCGAGCAGCTTCATCGTTCCGCCGATGTTGATTTCGTCGAGCTCGGCTTCGTCCGATCCGGGCTCGAAGGCTTCGCGGAAATACGCGGCGGTGTGAAAGACGGCGTCGCAGCCGGAGAGTGCGCCGGCAAAGTCCGACACGCGTTTCATGTCGCCGACGACGATCTCCGCAGAGCATCCTGCGAGCACGCGCGACGCCTTGCTCGGATCGCGGGCGAGCGCCACGACCTGATGGCCGGCGGCTTCGAGCGCGCGCACGAGGTTGTTTCCGAGCAGGCCGGTTGCGCCGGTAACGAAGGCTCTCATGCGAACTCCGTGGACGATTCCGTAAGCGTCGGAATCAGGCTTTCGTCAGCGACTTGCGAAGGTTGGCGAGGTAGTCGCGCGCGGCTCCGGCGGTCTCGGCCTCGACGAACGAACGGATCAGCGACTGCAGCAGCCACGGCACGGGAGTGTCGGGAGCGAGCCTCTGCTTGAGCGTGATGCGCGTGTTGGCACCTTCGCCCGCAAGGCGAAGCTGGCCGCGCACGTCGGTGTTGTCGTCGCCGGCGGAGATTCCCTCGAAGGTGATTTCGTCCTTGCCGTTGCCGCGGTAGCGCGCGGTGTAGCGCACGATCATGCTGACCGGGCCGGTCGACCGTTCCTTGTAGATGAAACGGTAGGTCTCGGGCCCGACGCTCTCGCAGCGGTCGATGCCCGGGATGCAGATCGAGGAGCCCACGACGTCCCACAGGAACGCATAGACTTCGTCGACCGGCGCAGGGACGGTCACGGATTCTTCGATTTCGGTCGGAAACTTGGCCATTGCCGCTCAGATTCCCATGCGCGCGAGCTGGTCGGCGACCGCGCCCATCGCGCTCGCAAGGCTCGGATGGCTGGTCTCGAAGCGCTCGATGGCCGCGCTCAGGCGCTCGCTCAACGAATGAGGCGAGGTCCTGTCCATGACGGCGTCGATGTCGGCACGGATCTCGGCGAGCATCTGCTCGAGGTCCGAATCGACGTCACCGACTTCGCCGAGCTCGCGTCGAAGCTCGGTCAGTTTGCGGCGTAGCTCGTGTTCAGACACGTCGGTTCCTCCATCGTTTTTCCATGATTGCGGGGCGGACGACGATAAGGGCCACATCTGCTTCGTTGGATTCCGGCTTCGTTCGGTCGACGCACGGGAAGTGCGACTCCCTCTCTACGCCGGAATCCGCCTCGCATCTGAACCCTTCTCCTCGCCCGCGCTTGACCCGTTTCGTGCGCAGCCTCGGGGACATCGTCAGCCCGTCTGCGCCGACAAATCAAACAGGACGAATTAGCTTGCGGTCAACCGAGCATCGGCTTGTGGCGCGGCTGGCTGCGAACCCGCTCGAGCCACGCGCGGATGTACGGGAACGGGCTCAGGTCGAAGCCGCCCTCGTCGGCAACGTGCGTGTACGCGTACAGCGCGATGTCGGCGATCGTGTAGCGGCCGCCGACGAAGAACGTGTTGGTGCTGAGGTGCTTCTCCATGACCTGCAGAGCGGCGACGCCGTCCTTGATCTTCTCGGCGTAGCGGCGCCGGCGATGCGAATCGAACTCGGTGTGGCGCAGCCAGAACCGCGACGTCGCGATGTTCGGCTCGTGGCTGTACTGCTCGAAGAACATCCACTGGAACACTTCGGCGCGCTCCCATCGTCCGAGGGGAAGAAACGGGGTTCCATCGGCCAGGTAGACCAGGATCGCGTTCGACTCGGCCAGGCGGCGTCCGTCTTCGATCTCGAGCAGCGGGATGCGCCCGTTGATGTTCTTGGCGAGGAACTCCGGCGTGCGCGACTCGCCGGCCAGAATGTCGACCTCGACGTACTCGTACGGAATGTCGAGCTGCGCGAGCAGCAGCCGGACCTTGTAGCCGTTGCCGGAGTCGTGGAAGTCGTAGAGTCGCAGCAAAACATCACCTGCCGCCGCTTCCGGCGGGCCCGGGCGGACTATCGCTCCGGAAAATATCGTTTCGCCAATCCGGCGAGTGCATTGCGGAAGATGCGCTCGACGAACATCCGCATCGCCCATCCCATTCCGGGCACGCGCGATTCGAACCGGCAGCGCCACGTGACGAGCGTGCCGCCGTCGTCGGCGGCGAAGATGGTCTCGCCGAGATGATCCTTCATCGGCAGGCCGCCGCGGATGATCCGGTACGCGAAGCGCTTCTTCGGCTCCCACTCGACGACCTGCTCGTAGACGTTGACGCCGTTCGAGCCGAACCCGCGGATGCAGCCCATCCCGTTCCTGTCGGGCGAGCCCTGCTTTTCGAGCCACGAGTTGGAAAAGCCGGCCCAGTTCTTCCAGTCGGCGTGGTCGGTGTACGCGTCCCAGACCTTGTCGACGGGGGCGTTGAAATGTCTTTTGACTTCGATGTGCTGCATCGGTGCTGCCTCGCCGTTGCCTCTACGATGCCGGCCGGCGCGGCGGCATCGGGACGAGCGCGGAAACGCGCTGCATGTGGTCGCGGTAGCCCGGCCGGCGCGCGGCGCTGCGCTCGTCGAGCAGCGGTACGCTGATGAACACGAACATCACGGTGATGGCGGCCGCTCCGGCAACCGACCACAGGTGCGGATCGGCGGCGAGGCCGAACAGCGCAAGGCCCCACCAGAACGTCGCTTCGCCGAAGTAATTCGGATGCCGCGAGTACTTCCACAGACCGCTCGCGAGGATCTCTTCGTGATTGCGCCGCATCAGCACGTAGCTGCGCAGCTGCTGGTCGGAGACGGCCTCGATGATGGTCGCACCGATGGCGACGAAGAACGCGGCGATGTCGAGCGCGCCGAGCGGGGCAGGCGAGAACATGGCCGAGTAGACCGGCAGCAGCCCGGCGAAGACAATCAGCGTCGGGAAGAAATGCACGCCGGCAAAGCTCGCAAGCGGCCATGCGCGCCCGGTCCTGGCGCGGATGTCGACGTAGCGCCAGTCCTCGTGCTCGAGGCCGCGCCACTGCCGGTACCAGTTCCACGTCAAGCGCGCTCCCCAGAACGCGAGCGCGAACAGCACCAGCCCCTGTCGAACCGGATTGCCGCCGGGCACCTCCCAGTACGACGCGATCGCGAACGGAGCCACGCTCCAGTACGGATCGTAGAAGCTCGAGTTGTCGAACGACATGCTGAATGCGAACACGGCGATCGTCGCAGCGCAGTCGGCGACCAGCGCGACGAGGATCGGATGCGACGCGTCGATCGCGCGCCCCGCAATCATCGCCAGCATGAGAGCCGCTGCGTAGGCGAGAAGAACGAGTGCGGTCGCCCGGCGCATGGGTTCAGTCGGGGTATTCGACGGCGCAGTCGTCGGTGTCGGGCACCGACTGGCACGTAAGGACCCAGCCTTCGGCGAGCTCGGCTTCGCTCAGGAAATCGTTGTGCAGCATGTGCACCTTGCCGCGCACGAGCTTGGCCATGCAGCAGCCGCAGAACCCGCTCTCGCACGACGACGGCGGCTCGAGGCCGGTCCTCTTGGCGGCGTGAAGCACGGTTTCGCCTTCGCGCACTTCGATGGTCTGGCGCGCACCGTCGAGCGTGAGCTCGATCCGCCTGACCGGAGCGCCGCTGCCGGCGACCTCGTCCTCCTCGGCGAGCGACGTGAAGCGCTCGATGTGCACGGCGGTCGCGGGGATGCCCGAGACGAGCAGCGTGCGCTCGATCGTGTCCATGAACGGCCCGGGGCCGCAGATGTAGATCTCGCGATGCCGGCACCCGTCGAGATGGCGCCGCACCGCAGCTTCGTCGAGGAAGCCTTCGCGGATGTCGAGCCGATGCACGACCTCGAGTCTGTCCGGATGGCGCGCGGCAAGCTCGTCGAGCTCGCGGCGGAAAATGATCGAGGCTTCGTCGCGGTTCGCGTAGATGAGCCGCACGCTTCTCTTCCCGCCGGCAAGAGCGGTCTTTACGATCGAGATGACGGGCGTGATGCCGCTGCCTCCGGCAAACATCAGCAGGTCGGCGTCGTCTGCGCCGAGAACGAATTGTCCGGCTGGCGGCAGCACCTTGACGACGTCGCCCGCGGTAATGTGCTCGTTGATCCAGTTGGAGATGCGCCCGTCGGCGACGCGCTTGACCGTAACCTTGTGCTCGGACTCGACGGCCGGCGAGCTCGCCAGCGAATAGCATCGATAGAGGTGCTTGCCGCGGTGCGGAACCTGCAGCGTCAGGAACTGGCCCGACTGGTATTCGAAGACCGGGGCGAGCTCGGGCGGGATTTCGAAGACGATCGAGCTCGAGTCGGGCGTTTCGCGCACCACGCGCAGCACGCGAAGCTCGTGGTAATGATGCCTGGCCTTGGCGATTTCCATCTCGCCTTGCCCGCCGGTCGTGGTGGTGTCGCTCATTTCGGTTCGTCGTTGTGACGCGTCGCGCCGACGCGGCATTCCGCAACGATTGCGGTTGCGGCGCCGTACTTACGGGCTAAGAGTCTCCGTCACAAACCGCCGTAGTCCGGCGGCGCTCGCCTCGCATTCCGGGCGCGCCGACACGCACTATCACGGTGGAGGCGAAGTGTGACGGTCTATCGTCTGGGAAAAACGCTGGCGTTTCCGCCTCCCGAAGAAGCCGAGCCGAACGGCCTGCTCGCGGTCGGCGGCGATCTGACGCCCGACCGCCTGCTGCTCGCCTACGCGATGGGCATCTTCCCCTGGTACACCAACGAGACCCCGATCCTGTGGTTCTCGCCCGATCCGCGCGGCGTGCTGACGCCGAAGACTCTCATCGTGCATCGCTCGCTCGCCCGGCGTGCCCGATCGGATGCGTACGAAGTCACGCTCGACCGGGCGTTCGGTGATGTCATCCGCAGCTGCGCGGCAGTCGTGCGTCGCGGCCAGAACGGCACGTGGATTACCGAGGACATGATCACTGCCTACGACGCCCTGTTCGAGCTCGGCTTCGCGCACAGCGTCGAGGTCTGGAAATCGGGAACGCTCGTGGGCGGTCTCTACGGCGTGTCGCTCGGCGCGGCGTTCTTCGGCGAATCGATGTTCGCGTGCGAGCGCGACGCCTCCAAGGTGGCGCTCGTGCATCTGGTGCGTCAGCTCGACCGCTGGGATTTCGCACTGATCGACTGCCAGGTGCGAAACGACCACCTTGCCAGCCTCGGCGCCGAGCAGTGGCCGCGCGAACGGTTCCTGTCGGCGCTCCAGGCGGCGCTGCACTGCCGCACGCGCCGCGGGCCGTGGCAGTTCGACGAGGATTTCTTCGAGTCCCTTTCGCAGTCGGCGCAATGAATCTCGTCCTCGTCGAGCCCGACGAGCTCGATGGCACGCGCGCGACGATCTGCGGGCGCCGCGCGCGCCACGTTGCGCTGGTCCACCGCGCCGAGCCCGGCCGCACGCTCCGCGTCGGCGTTCTTGGCGGCCGCGTCGGCAGCGGGACTGTCGTGCGTTGCTCCGCCGACCGCGTCGAGCTCGACGTCACGCTCGAGCACGCGCCGCCCGCGGCGCTTGCCTGTACGCTCGTGCTCGCGCTGCCGCGCCCGAAAGTCCTTCGCCGCGTGCTCGCGGCGGTCGCGGCGTTCGGCATCAAGAACGTCGTGCTCACCGGTGCGCAGCGGGTCGAAAAATCGTACTGGCAAAGTCCGGCGCTCGACGACGACGCCATGCGCGATGAATTGCTGCAGGGGCTCGAGCAGGCGGGCGATACGCTGCTGCCGCTCGTCGAGCAGCGGCGCCGCCTGCGGCCGTTCGTCGAAGACGAGCTCGCAGGGCGCGCGCGCGGCTCGCTCGCGATCGTCGCGCATCCCGCGTCGAGCCAGGCATGTCCTCGCGCCGGGGCAGAGCGCGTGACGGTCGTCGTCGGACCCGAAGGCGGCTTCACCGATTTCGAGCTCGACCTGCTGTGCGCGGCGGGAATGCGGCCGGTCACGCTCGGCACGAGACCGCTGCGCGTCGAGCATGCGATCTCTGCGCTCGTCGGCCGACTGTTCTGAGCCTGTGTCTGAGCTTCCTTGACCTCGGCCGGTCGTAACCCTATGCAGCGCCATGCGACGCCGTCCAGGCCCGCTTTCCGGTCTGCGTGTCCTCGAAGTTGCGGCCATCGGACCGGTGCCGTTCGCGGGCATGCTGCTCGGCGATCTCGGCGCCGACGTCGTGCGCATCGATCGCACGCGACCGGATCCGGCCAGCACATGGAGCGATCCGCGCCTCGACGTTCTCGGTCGCGGGCGGCGCTCGATCGCCGTCGACCTCAAGAGCGAGCGCGGCGTCGAGGTCGTGCTGCGGCTCGCCGAGAACGCTGACGTGCTGCTCGAAGGCTTCCGTCCCGGCGTCGCCGAGCGTCTCGGCATCGGCCCGCAGGCGTGCATGATCCGCAACCCGCGCCTCGTCTACGGTCGCATGACCGGCTGGGGCCAGACCGGGCCGCTGGCCACGGCGGCCGGCCACGACATCAACTACGTCGCCCTTACGGGCGCGCTGCACGCGATCGGCGGCGCCGAGGCTCCGCTGCCGCCGCTCAATCTCGTCGGCGATTTCGGCGGTGGTGCGCTCTACCTCGTCACCGGCGTGCTGGCGGCGCTGCTCGAGCGCGTGCGCTCGGGCAAAGGCGACATCGTCGATGCCGCGATGGTCGACGGCGCGGCGTCGCTGATGTCGATCTTCTACGTCATGCAGCAGATCGGGTTCTGGCAGGACCGGCGGTCCGCGAACTTCCTCGACGGCGGCGCACCGTTTTACGGGACCTATGCGACGCTCGACGGCAAGTTCGTCGCGATCGGTGCGATCGAGCCGCAGTTCTGGTCGGAGCTGCTCGCCCGCCTCGGGATCGAAGCAGATCAGATCGGCGGTCAGCACGATCGCGATGCGTGGCCGCTCATGCGCGAGACGCTGGCGGCGGTGTTTCGCACGAAGACGCGCGACCAGTGGTGCGAGCTGCTCGAAGGCAGTGACGCATGCTTCGCGCCGGTGCTGTCGATCGGCGAGGCGGCGTCCCATCCGCACATGGCGGCGCGCGGCACGTTCGTGGACTCCGCCGGCATCAGCCGACCGGGTCCGGCGCCGCGCTTCGACCGTTGCCGCGTCGAGGTCGGCGCGATCGCCCCGGTGATCGGTGCGAATACGCGCGAGGTGCTCGCCGAGGCCGGTTATGGTCCCGGACAGATCGAGTCGCTGCTCGAGTCGGGCACGATCGCCGTCGAGGCAACCTAGCATGCGCCTTGCGCTCGCCGCCGGCCGCATCGCCGCTTTGCTGATCTGTGTCGCCGTCGCGACCGGCGTGCACGCCGACGGCGAGCAGCTGCTTCGCGACGAGACGAGCGGGCTCCAGTATCTCGAAGTGCTGACGGGAGGAGCGGCAACCGCCGACCCGGTGCCGATCGTGGTCGCGATGCACGGTCTCGGGGATCATCCGGAGACGTTTCGCCTGCTCCTCGACGATCTTCCGGCGAAAGCGCGCGTGATCTTCCCGCGCGGGCCGATGCCGCACGGCGACGACGGCTTCTCGTGGTTCGACTTCCAGCCGGATGACGACGAAGGGCAGGCTGCGCTCGGCGACGGCATCAAGGCGGCCGCGGAACGCATCACGCAGCTCGTCGAATCGCTGAAGAAACAGCGCGGCGGACCGGGGCGCGTCGTCGTCTGCGGTTTCTCGCAAGGCGGAATTCTCTCATTCGAGATGGCGGCGCTCCATCCCGACCTGATCGCAGAGGCGATTCCCGTCAGCGGCTACCTGCCGTCGCCGCTGTGGCCGGCCGAGCGTCCGAAGACGCGGCCGCTTCCGAAGATCATCGCGCTGCACGGCGAAGCCGACCGGCTCATTCCGCTGCAGTGGGCCAACTGGACGGTCGAGGCGCTGCGCAGCAACGGCTACGACATTTCGCTGCGCTCGTGGCCGAAGGTATCGCACGCGCTGTCGCCCGAAATGCGCGCCACTTTGATCAGCGCAGTCGTCAGCGCCGTCGAAGCGCTCTCGCCGCACGATGCATCGGTGGGTCCGCCCGAGAAGGACGCACCCGCGCCGCCGCCCGAAGTCCCTGCATCGCCGGCAAGATAACGACGCTCACTTTGTCCGGCACGCCGATTGCTCCGCGTGATTGCCGTCTCTCGGGCTCCAGCGATCGCATGCCGCGCTGCGCACGCGTCTGTGTCGTGCAGTACGAAGTACGCTCGACAACGCGTCGTGCGGGGCTATTCTGCCCGTTGCGATGAGCTGCGGGGGTCTACAGTTCGATTGCGATCTACGACGCCGGATCAGCGCTAATCTCGATACGTTCGAGCGCCGGGCATATCCGCGTTCGTGCCTGAAAGCGGCGGCCGTTGCCGTGACGATCCTTTCCGACGACGAGCAGCGTCCGTGCTTCGTGCTCACGCGTCGCGCCGCGCGCATGCGTTCGCACAGCCGGCAGTGGGCGCTTCCGGGCGGACGCATCGATCATGGCGAAACCGCAGCGCAGGCTGCTCTGCGTGAGCTCGAGGAAGAAGTCGGGCTGGTTCTTTCCGCGGATCGCGTGCTCGGCCTGCTCGACGACTATCCGACGCGCTCCGGTTACGTGATCACGCCGGTCGTTTTGTGGGCGCGGCGCGATTGCCAGCTGATTCCCAATCCGGCCGAAGTGGCCGAAGTCTACCGCATACCGCTCGCCGAGCTCGAGCATCCCGAAGTTCCCCAGGTCCGCAATATTCCCGAGAGCTCCCGCCCCGTGATTTCGATTCCGCTGATGGGAACGAACGTTCATGCACCGACCGCGGCGGTTCTGTATCAGCTTCGCGAGGTCGCGATCTGGGGACGCAAGACCCGCGTCGCCCATTTCGAGCAGCCGGTTTTTGCGTGGAGCTGACCAGCTCCTTCCGATGGAGCTGAATGCTCCGGCAGCCGCTACTCACACTGCTCGCCGCCTATCGGCCGTTCGACGAGCACGATGCCCGCGCGCGTGATCGCATCGTGCGCTTCGTCGAGTCGCATGCCGACTGCTTCGAGCGCTCGCTGGCGATCGGCCACGTGACCGGCTCGGCATGGATCGTCGATCCGTCGCGGTCGCGCTGCCTTCTGACTCACCACCGCAAGCTCGACCGCTGGCTGCAGCTCGGCGGGCACGCCGATGGAGAGTGCGACGTGCTTGCGGTCGCGATGCGCGAGGCCCGCGAAGAGTCGGGCCTTACGTCGCTGCGTGCGGTTTCCGACGCAATCTTCGATTGCGACGTGCATCCGATCCCGGAGCGCAAGTCCGAGGCCGAACATCATCACTACGACGTCCGTTTCCTCGTCGAGGCCGATCCGGACGAGCCGCTGGTCGTCAGCGACGAGTCGCACGAGCTCGCGTGGATCGCGCTCGAAGACGTCGCGAGCCTCTCCGGCGACTGGTCAGTCGAGCGCATGGCGGCAAAGACCGCGCGCTAGCGCGGTCGGTCAGAAGCCCCGCGCGCTAGCGCGGTCGGTCAAAAGGATCCGCGCGCTAGCAGCGGTCGGTCAGAAGCCCCGCGCGCTAGCTGGTAAACCTCGCCCGCTGTGCATAAAGTCCGCCGCCGGGTTCGCAAAACGGACCCGACCTGGGTCGCCGCTCCGCCTGAGCCGCGACGACGGCAGGCGCCGCCCAGACTCCACCGGCCCCAAGCTCCACAGGTTCCAGAGGATCCCGCAATGTCCGAAACAAATGATTCCACGCGGCGGCCGGCAAAGGGTCCCCGAATCGGTCTGGCGCAGATCGCGCCCGCGCTCGGCGACACCGAGGCCAATCTCGAGCGGCATCGCGCTGCGGTCGAGAAGGCCGTTGCTGCCGGCTGCGACGTCCTCGTCTTTCCCGAGCTCGGCCTGGCCGGTTATCGGCTGAAGGATTCGGTTCCCGACGTCGCCGTGCAGCAGGGCGGCGAGACGTGGAAGCAGCTCGAGGAGCTTTCCACCGGCATCACGCTGTTCGTCGGGCTCGTCGAGGAATCGGCCGATCATCTCTTTTTCAATTCCGTCGCATGCTTCGAGGGCGGCCGCACGCTCGCGGTGCATCGCAAGACGTACCTGCCGACCTACGGCATGTTCGACGAGCAGCGCTACTTCGCGCGCGGGCGCAGCATCGCGGCGTTCGACACGAAGCACGGCCGCGTCGCGATGCTGATCTGCGAAGACATGCTGCATCCGAGCGCGGCGACGATTGCCGCGTGCGACGGCGCGACGCTTCTGATCGTTCCATCGGCGAGCCCGGCGCGGGGCGTTACCGGCGAAGGCGAAGCCGACGGCAATGCGCGTTCGTGGGAAGCCTACCTGCAGGTCATGGCACGTTCGTTCGGCGTCTGGATCGCCTACTGCAACCGCGTCGGCGTCGAAGACGGCGTATCGTTCTGGGGCGGCTCGGAGATCCTCTCGCCCGCCGGCGACCGCGTTGCCAAGGCTGCCTACTACGACGAAGACTTCGTCAGCGGCGTGGTTTCGGATGATGCGGTGCGCCGCCGGCGCATCGCCAATCCGCTCGTGCGCGACGAAGACCTCGATCTTACGATCAACGAGCTTTCGCGCATTCGCGGCCGCGCTGTCGAGAGCGCGGCGCAAGCCGCAAGCGGCGACAGCGACAAGCGAAAGGCCGCAAAGGGCAGCGACTTCGCCGACGGCGAGAAGCCTCCGCGGCGTTTTGACCGCAAGGAGCCGCGCCAGGATCGCGAGGATCGGCCGCGTCGCGACGACGGCGGCTTTGCGCCGCCGCGGCGCGCCCGCGACGACGACGATCGCCCGCGCTTTCAGAAACCGCGCTTCGACGAGCCGCGCGACCGTTTCGCGCCGCGCTTCGGCGGCGGTGCACGCGACGAAGGCGATCGCCCGCGCTTCCAGAGGCAGGACTCGGACGGTCCGCCGCGCGACCGCTTCGCGCCGCGTTTCGGCGGCGGTGCGCGCGACGAAGGCGATCGCCCGCGCTTTCAGAAGCCGGGATTTTCGAAACCGGGATTCGGCGGTGCGCGCCGCGACGATCGCGACGAAGGCGATCGCCCGCGTTTTCAGAAGCCGGGCTTTCAGAAGCCGGGATTTGCGGGTCCGCCGCGCGGCCGCTTCGGCGGCGGAGCACGCGATCGCGACGACGCTCCGCGTGGACGCTTCGGCGGTGGTGACCGGCCGGGCGACGACAAGCCGCGCGGTCGCGGCAGCTTCGGTGGCGCAGCCGGCTTCGGTCCGCCGCGCGGAGGCGAGGGCGGAGGATTCGCGGGCAAGGGACGCTTTGCGGCGTCCGCGCCGCGCGAACGCCAGCGCCCCGATCCGGCGCGCAAACCGTTTCACAAGGGCGCCAAGCCGCGCGGCCGCGGCCGAAGGGACGACTGATTGGCAACGACGAGGAAAAAACCCGCGGCGTCTTCCGTGAAGCCGCCGGCCGCGAAGAAGCGCGCGACGACGAAGAAGGCCGCGGCGACGAAGGCCGCGGCGAAGCTCGAGCCGGAAGCGGCCGCCGAGAAGCCCGTGCGCAAAGCGCGCGCGCGCAAGGCTGCGCCGGCCGAAGAGCGGAGCTCAGGCAGTTCGGCCGCCAGCGCGGCGAGCGATGCAGCCGTTCCTGCGGGCGATGCCGCTCAGCTTGCCGGTCCGCCGTTTCCCGAAACCGAATATTCCGTCGTCGAGAAGCTGCTCGTCGGCTTCGTCAAGCACGAGGTACGCAAGGTCGGCGTCGAGCGCGCCGTGCTCGGCCTTTCGGGCGGCGTCGACTCGGCGGTTTCGGCCGCGATCGCAGCGCGCGCGCTCGGCGCCGAGAATGTGCTCGGCGTCTTCATGCCGTATCGTTCGTCGGTTCCCGAAAGCGAAGCGGATGCGCTCGAAGTCGCCCGCTCGCTCGGCATCGAAACGCTGACGGTCGAGATCACGCCGCAGGTCGACGCGTACTTCGAGCGTTTTCCGGACGCCTCGCGCCTTCGTCGCGGCAACAAGATGGCCCGCGAGCGCATGACGATCCTGTACGACCACTCCGCGGCGCGCTCGGCGCTCGTGATCGGCACGTCGAACAAGACCGAGCTTCTGCTCGGCTACGGAACGCTCTACGGCGACATGGCCTCGGCGCTCAATCCGATCGGTGATCTCTACAAGACGCAGGTCTGGGGCATTGCGCGCCATCTCGCTCTTCCGGCGTCGGTCATCGACAAGGCGCCGACGGCGGACCTGTGGAGCGGGCAGACCGATGAGACCGAGCTCGGGTTTTCCTACCACCAGGTCGACCGGCTGCTCTATCGCATGATCGACGAACGTTCGGACACTGCCGAGCTCGTCGAGATGGGTTTCGGCGAAGCATTCGTCGAGCGCATCTCGCGGATGGTGCGCTCGTCGCAGTTCAAGCGCCGGCTTCCGATCATCGCGAAGCTTTCGGCGCGAAGCATCGACACCGATTTCCGGTATTCCCGCGACTGGGGACTGTAAGCCATGGCCGGTCGGCTCTACGTCGTTGCGACGCCGATCGGCAACATGGGAGATCTGTCGCCGCGCGCGGCCGAAGTGCTCGCGAAGGTCGACATGGTTGCCGCCGAGGACACGCGCGTGACCGGCAAGCTGCTCGCGCGCATCGATGCGAAGAACCGCATGGTGAGCTACCGCGAGCAGACCGAGCGCCGGCTGTCGGAAGATCTCGTCGAACGGATGCTCGCCGGCGAGAGCGTCGCGCTGGTGTCGGATGCGGGCACTCCGACGATCTCCGATCCGGGCTACCGGCTGGTGCATGCGGCGGCGGAGGCGGGGCTCGAAGTGGTTTCCATCCCGGGGCCGTCGGCTGCGATCGCGCTGCTTTCGGTGAGCGGCCTTCCGACCGACCGCTTTCGCTTCGAAGGATTTCCGCCGTCACGAGTGTCCGCGCGGAGGCGCCTGCTGGAAAGTCTGCGCGGCGCCGGCACGACGGTGATCTTCTACGAATCACCGCATCGGGTCGTCGAGTTCCTCGGCGAGGTCGCCGATGCGCTCGGCGATCCGCCGGTCGCGGCCGGACGCGAGCTTACGAAGATGTACGAGGAAGTGGTGCGCGGGAAGGCGTCCGAAGTCGCGGCCCGGTTTTCAACCCGCGAGCCGCGCGGCGAGTTCGTGCTTGCCGTTCGCGTGGAAGCCGATGACGACGAGCTGGCAGGCGAGGCTCTCGATCGCGAAGTGGCGGCGCTCGCCGACTCCGGTGTGCCTGCGCGCGAGATTGCGCGGCGATTGAAGCCGCGCGGCGCGCATAGGCGCGACGTGTACGATGCGCTTCGCCGGCTCGGCGCGGCCGACGCCGATGACGAAGAGCAGGTCGTCGAGGAAGAAGCCGACGACGACGGGCCGGCGACCTGATCGGGCGGACCGTCTACTTGATCAGATAGCCGGCGGCCTTCCACGCGCCGTCTTTTTCTTCCACGAAGGTCACGGTCTCGACCGCGGACGCTTTCTTCTCGAAGCTCGCGTCGAACTGCATCACGACGTAGTTGCCGTCGGGCGCGCCGGGCAGCGACTTCATCGCATCCGCGCTCTTCAGCTTGCGCCACGACTTCCTGCCCAGCGGCGTGCGAACGCCTTCGAGCGAGCCGACCCACGATTTCTCCGGGACTGCGCCCCGGAAGTACGCCGACGCGTCCTTCCAGCTGGCGGCGTAATCGCCTGCGTCGATCTTGCCAAGCCACGTCGAGGCCGCAGCCTGCGCCTTCGATTGCGACGCATCGTCGGCAAGCACGGCCGGCGATGCGAGACAGATGCCGAGCAGCGCGGCGCCGAATGCCTGAAACAGTCTCATGGTTCCTCCCCCGGTTGTCGTGCGTAGCTTACCGTCAGGATTTCCCACTGGTGACCTTCGGGATCATTCCAGTACAGCATCCTGCCGCCGTAGCTCGTGTTGATCTTTCTGTCGACGGGCCCGTGCACGACGCTTCGATAGTCGATTCCGGCCGCTTCGATCCTCCCGAGGATCGCATCGAACTCGGCTTCGCTTACGCGAAAACAGAAATGCTCGATCGGAAACGGTTCGTCGGTCTCGATGAAGTCGAGTGTGAGTCCATCGTTGACGTAGACCGCGAAGAACGGACCCTCTTTCGCCGGACCGCAGGCAACCCCGAGAAGATCGGCGAGCCGCGTTGCCGATGCGTCGCGAGTGCGCGCCGATATGATGACGTGGTCGAGCTCAATCGTCATAGCCACTCGTACCCTTTTGCAAGCGCCTCGCTCCCTCCCGACTCGAGCACCGTGCCGTGGGCGACGATGACGCGTTCGAACGGCCACGCGAGGATGCGTTCGAACGAAGCCCGGAACTGCGCGCGGTCGCGGATGATGATGCGCTCGAGAAATGTCGGAGCAAGTCTTCCGTATGCACCCGACAGTCGAAATGCGATTCTCGTCAGCGCCGGGCTTTCCGGTCCGATGTGGAATGCGAGATCGGTGGCGATCAGCGTGCGGCTTGCCGGGTGGAAGAACACCACCTCGTTGGTCAAAGGCAGACCGCGAAGGACGACCTGCTCGAGGACGCCGCTCCACATCGGATCGGGCTGGTCCGAAAGAATTGCGGTGACGGCAAGGTCGGGCCGCTTCGTGTCGAGGCCGGGCGCGACGAACAGGCCGGCGTCGGGAAAGGCTTCGCGCCAGTCGGCTGCGAACAGATGGTGGAAGCGGTTGGGCGCGACGAGCGCGCCGACGCCGCCGAGTGCGCGGGCTTCACGGACGAGCTCGCTCGTCGGCCGGATCGGCGAATGAAGCAGCAGCCGGCCGCTCGCGAGGCGCACGACGGTCATGCGCGCGCCGAGCTCCACTCCGGCAACGCGAAGCGGCTGATCGGCTATCCACAGGCCGGCATCGATCTGTTTCATATCTGCCTCACGCGGCTTCCCGTTGATTGCAAAGGACTTACGACGGCGCGGGCGTCGACGGAAATCTCCGTAGCAATTCGGTTAGCGGATTGCGACAGCTGCACGGTTCGTGGTGTTTCCGTGGATTGCGTGGCCGGGCAGTGCTACTCGGATCTCGTGTCCAGGCCGACCCATCTGCATCCAGCCGACATCCACGGTATCGCGCGGCTTGCGACCGACGCGACGAGCGCGGTGACCGACATCGTCGAGGCCATGCACGAAGTGATCGCGTCGCCATGGCTGCGCGGAATCCCCGGCGCCTCCGCGTTGGCCGGGCTCGCGTACTCGAGCGTACGCGGCGTCGCGAAGATCGTCGGTGGCGGTTTCGACATGGCCGCTGTGCCGCTGGTGCCGATGCTCGGCGAACGCCAGTCGTCGCCGCAGCGCGATGCGCTGGTCTCCGTGCTGAACGGTGTCATCGGAGATCATCTGCTCGCAACCGGAAATCCCCTCGCGATACGAATGGGGTTCCGCCGTCGCGGCAAAGCGCTGATCCTCGAGAGCGAACAGCTTGCCGCCGCGCTGCCGGGCATATCGCCGCGCGTGGCCGTAATGATTCACGGACTGTGCGGTACCGACGCGCAGTGGAAACGCGGAGAGACCGATTACGCGGCCATGCTCGAGCGCGATTTCGGATTCACGCCTGTCTACCTGCGCTACAACAGCGGCCTTCACATCTCGACGAACGGTCGCGCGCTGGCGGGTCAGCTCGAAGAGCTCGTGCGCGCGTGGCCTGTTCCCGTCGAGGAGCTGCTGCTGATCGGCCACAGCCTCGGCGGACTGGTTGCACGCAGTGCGTTCCATTACGGGCTTCAGCTCGGCTGCGAATGGCCGTCGCTCGTCCGGCGCATGGCGTTTCTCGGCAGCCCGCACCACGGCGCGCCGCTCGAGCGCGGCGGGCACTGGTTCGAGCAGCTCGTCGGCTCGATCCCGCTTGCCGCGCCGCTGTCACGCCTCGGCCGCCTGCGAAGCGCGGGCGTCACCGATCTGCGTCACGGAAATCTCGTCGACGACGACTGGGGCAACCGCGACCGCTTCAGCCATCCGGAGGATTGCCGCACGCCGGTTCCGCTTCCCGTCGGCGTCGACTGCCTCGCCGTGGCCGCGACGACCGGTGCGCGCAGCGGCGATGCGCGTGATCGCCTCGTCGGTGACGGGCTGGTGCCGGTTGCGAGCGCGCTCGGTCATCACGCGGACGCCGGACGCGAGCTGGCGTTTACGGCGCCGCGACAGGTCGTCATCTACCGGACGCATCACATGGGACTGCTCAGCGATCCGGAGGTCGGCGGAATTCTGTCGGACTGGCTGCGCGACCCGGTCGGCTCGCGTCATCTCTAGCGCAGCTACTTGTAAGCGACGCCCGCGCTTGCCGGACCGGCAAGCGCAATCACCTCCGTCCTCGCAAAGCCGACCTCACGGCACCAGCCGGCGAAATCAGCGCCGGTAAAATCGAACGCGTCGCCGAACTCGATCAGCATATTGAGCGACATCAGCAGCCCGAATGTGTTCTCGCGGCGCGCGTCGTCGATCAGGTTCTCGATCACGACGAACGCCCCTCCGGCCGGCAGTGCGTCGTAGGCCGCACGGACGAGGTGCATCTTCTTTTCGAGATTCCAGTCGTGAAGGATCATGCCCATCGTGATCACGTCGGCTTTCGGAAACGGCTCGGCGAAGAAATCGAGCGGCTTTGCCGTGACACGGTCCGCGAGTCCGGCGGCTGCGATCTTCCGCTCGGCGATCGAGGTGACGGCGGGCAGATCCGCCGAAATGCATCGAAGGTGCGGATGCTTTTCCGCGACGAACATCGACAGCTGGCCGGTCGCCCCGCCTACGTCGCAGACCGTCCGATAGCTCGAGAAATCGAACTTGTCGGCAAAAGCCCGGAAGTTGGCCGCGGATATTCCGCTCATCGCGTCCATGAACAGCTCGAGCCGCTCGGGCTTGCTGTACAGCTCGGCGAACATCGACGCGCCCGTTTGCTTGATCTCGTTCTGCGGTTTGCCGGTCTTGAGGCCTTCGCTGAGGTCGCCCCAGAAGGGATAGAGACGAGCGTTCGCCATTTCGAGGAAGCCGCCCATGAACTGCGGACTGCTGCGGTCGAGGAACAGCGCAGTCTCCGCCGTGTTGCGATAACGGGCGTCCGCACCGTTGCCGTCGCGCTCGAGGAACTGGAGCGCAACCAGCGTGTCGAAGAAGTCCGGGTTGGCGCGCGCGTGCAGTCGAAGCGCGTCCTGCAGCTCGCGACCGGTCATCGACCCCGCGCCGAGCGCGGTGAACACTCCGAGCTCGACGGCGGAAAGCAGGACTTTTGCCGGCCAGAAGGCCATGCCGACTTCCATGATTCGGGCGGGGGAGAGCTGGGTCATGACGGTTTCCTCATTGCTGTGCCGGGCGCGGCACGAATTTCCAGACCGCCGCCTTTTGAACGTAGTGGAATATGTCGTTCTTTCGCAAGCCGGATGTACCGCAGTGAAATTGAACTCCCATGTTCAGGGCGGCCTGGTCTCCATTCAGCAGATAGGTGTGATCCACGAAGCATTCCGGATAGGACGACGCGAAGTCCGACTGCAGTTGCGCGAGTGTTGGAGGAGTCAGGATGTCGGGTTCGACCTGCGGGATGTGCGGTACCGGCGCGTCAGGATCGCCGTACGCGCCGCAGTTCGACTCGATGGACGTTCGGGTCGCAGTTCCATTGCGAATCCTCCATTCGGCATCATACGAACCTGCGCCGTCGCCGAAATGCCCTTTGAGGAGATACGATTCTTCCTCTTCCTGACGCGCCAGGCTGAATAGCGAACCGTATGTCCCGGGGCTGTCCGGGTCGTACATGCCTTTTACGTCCAGACTGACCGTTCTTCCGTCCCGAAAGATCACCTTCGCCCCGGCGACCTCGCGCGTCGGCAGATTCCCGTCCGTTCCAAAGAACGAAATCCCATCAATGGAACGGACGTTTTCGAAACCGTTTTTCTCGAGATCGCTTTCAACAACATGCGCCTTTCGATCAAAGCGTACACTGACGAGCTCGAGCGATGCATCCGGACCAAGCTCGAATATTTGAGTGGCGCGCTCCCGGTCGTGAGGTGTGATATTGCGGTAGGTGCCGCACGCCGTAACGCCGAGGCCAAGCGAAACGGACGCAAGAACCGCAAAGCCGATGTGGAGTAGAAGTCTCACTGTCTCACAACGAGCGTTACGCCAATGCCGAGCCACATCAGGTTTCCCGGATCGTGCGCCCGTCGTCAACGATCAGGCCAGTGAGTAGAAGTCTCACTCCCCGGCAGCATGGACAACAGATGCTTGTGGGGGATGCACACTGGGCCTTCGCTACCAGGACCGTCCACCTCAACAAGATCCGAACACCGACGACGTCGTTCATGGAGCGGCCGCCATCCCCTCGCGGTCGACGGCACGACATTCCGCGGGGAATGTTCGCGCATCGGCGAAATTGCCGCGCTTCGCGTCCATGAAGGCGCGGCCGAAGTCGAGGTCCGCCTGATACTGGTTGTGTGCAGCGCAGCGCAGCTCGATGTTCTGCGACGTTGGAGGTCCGCCCATGGCGAAGGGAGCTCTATGGTGGAACTCGATGTTGCCCGTCTCGCGGCAGCGACGTCCTCGGCCGTCTACGTAGCAGCAGCGTCCCGAATCGCGTCGCCATACCTCGCGCCGCACGGCCGCCGGGATGGTCCGGGATTGCTGTGCTCGCTGCGAGGCCGCCGCATCGGCTGTCGGCATTGCGCCCGGTCGACCGGTGCATTCCGCGTGCGTCGACGTCGTCGACTTCGGTCGATCGGTGCAACCGGCCTTGCGCGCGAGTGTCCGGACGAGCAGGACGTCGATCGCACGGCTGATGATCGCGGCCGCGTCGCGACCGGTCGCCGATCGGCCGAGCAGATCCTGTAGCGACCGAAGCTTGTCGTGCGTGTCTTGGTCTACGGTGATCTCGATCTTGTAGCGGCGCGGGCTGAGAGCAACGATCGGCTTCGTCACTTTTGCCGGCTGCGCTGACCGTGGAGTGATCGCGACGCCGACGACCTCGGAGTCTGTGGAGGCCGGCGAGTCCGGCCGATTACTCGAGCAACCGGCGGACTCGCGGTCTGCCCAAGCGCGCGGATCGCTCGCACCGACGGCCTGCTCGTGACCCGGCGAACAACCGCCGGCCGATGTTGGCGCTGCCACCGCAGGCCCACGGTTCGCCGCGTCCGCACCACGAGGCCCGGGCATCGCACGAACACGCGACGCCACGTCCGCTCGCGGCGCCAGCTCGGCAACCAGCCGCTCGACCTCGCGCGAGCTCTTGTGCCTGGCGCGCTCGAGTACTCGCAGGTGGTTCTCGGTGGTCAGATGCCTGGCCAGCAGATGAATGGCGCTGAGATGCAGCTCGCCGCGTGCGACCAGGTCCAGCACGACCGGAAAGCGGCGCGCCGTACGCGCAGCCCAGATCCGCTTGGCCGTTACCTGCTCTGACATGTGGAACCGCTCCATGCAGAAGCTGAACATGGAGGAGCAGGCATGCCTGGCCCAGAGCTTGCGCTCGTCGATCTCGGCGATCGCGACGAGTAGCGCCGCCGTCGTACGGCGGTCGCGGGCGACGAGGTGCTCGAAGTGATCGAGCAGTTCCTGTTCGGAGAGCTTTGCAATGCTGTTGAAGGATGTCGTCATGACGACCCTTGTAACACGGGTTTTTCAGGCGTCGTTCTCGGTAAGGACGCGACCGCCGTCAAGCATGGGTCTGTGGCAGCGAAGCGCGAGATCCGAGCGGCGTAACGCGCGAAGTCGGCGAGAAAAGCGGTGCGCCGTGTTTCGCTTCGCTATAGGCGACCTCAAGCGGCGAAACTTCGCGTCAAGCGAAATCGACATCGCGACGACGCTTCCATAACAAAAGCGGCATAGCCCGCCGTGATCCACGTCCGACGCCGCGCGTATTATCCGACGAAAGCTTTCGGACTCGCCGCCATCGCCGACATTCCCCGGGGAATGTTGACTGAACAATGGAAAGGCTGCAGTTCAGACCGCCACCTTCAACCCGTGGCGCCCGCCGACTTCCGCGAGCTGTTTCAGGTCGGGATTTACCGGCGCGATTTCTCTCGCGAAATCCGCGAACATCTTCGATGCGCCAAGCCGCGACGTCATCGAAATCATCTCCGCGCCGCCTTTGCCGAAACGGAACCAGTGGGTCGTACCTGCCGGGAGATGCACGAGCGTTCCGGCCGACACCGTCGTGGTCTCGCCATCGATACCGAACTCGATCTCACCTTTGATGACAAAGAAGGACTCGTCCCACGGATGATTGTGCGGCGGCGGGCCGCTGCCCTCGGGCCCGCGCTGCAGGAAAATCTCGTAGCCCTGCGTTGCTTCGCCGGACGCCAGCACGGTGACGTGCTCACCGACGATGTTGAGCGTGGGCGCGTAATCTTTCGGGGTGACGACGAACGGGCGTGCAGACATCTCGGTCTCCTGTTCGAGTGGTTCAACAGGTCGACATTATCAGCAGCGTGGACCGAAAATAACCGGGAACGCGGGCCAGCACGGTCGCAGGAAGACCGGCAGGCAGGTGGGCGGTTGTTATTTCGGCACTGCGGTCCCGGCAATGCTGGCCGAGAGCAGGAAGTCTTTCACCTCTCCGCCCGCAACCGTCACGGCGAGTGAAACCTTCACGACCTTCGGATCCGTGGAAGCAAAGTCGTAGAGCAACGTCTGCTGCGACGGATAGCGGATGATCTGCGTCGGCTCGCCGTAAATTTTGCGCACGCGCGACTCCGGGTCTCCGATCGCGAGCCCGCGTGGCGTCGCAGCGGGGCGCGGAACGTCGGGCAGCGCTCCCGTCTCGTCGCGGCAGGTCGAGACCGGCGCCCGTCGCACCCAGATCTTCGTGACGTATCCGCGCGACCAGGGTTCTTCGGTGAACGTGAAAACGTCCAGGGTCTTCTGGTTGCAGACTTCGTACAGGACCTCTCCGCCCGCCAGGCGATGCGAATAGAAGCCGGGATAGGCATCGTAAAGTGAAGAGATCGGGCCGCCTATCCTCACCAGCGCGAGACTCAGGTCAGCCTCGGAAGCGACAGCGTTTGCCGCACCCAGCGCGAACAGCGTGACCATGGAGAAGGCGATCGATCGTTTCATCCTTTGCTTCGCTCCACGCTTCGCAATCACGCGAGCTCACGCACCGCATGCTCGCGGAACAGCCGCACGCTGCGGTCCACCGAATGCGCATACAGCACGAGCTGCGACAACCGGACTCGGGGCTCACCGATATCCACCGACCGGGCCCACTGCATCGCATTCCTCAGCACGGGCCCCTTCGCCGAGCGCCGCGGCCGTGCGATCGTCACATGCGGTCGCGGCTCGCGCTCGTCGAGCCGAGCACCGGCCCGCTCGCACATCTCGTCACGCACGACGAGGATTGCATCACGCAGCACGTCGGCGCCCTCACGCACGATCGCGGAGAACGCATTCGGCCGCCGCGGATTTCCCATCGGCTCGACGCGCCCCAGCGTCACGTCGAGCGCAAGCGTCGGCCACTTCGGCGCGATCGCGAATGCAGCTTCGGCAGCCTGCTCACCGCACGCTCCAAGGAACGCGACCGTGATGTGAAGGTCGTCCAGATGAAACAGCCGCACGCCGTCCGGAGGCTCGGCGACGCGCGAGAACCACGGCTCGCCCGGCACGGCGAGCGCAACGAACCAGTTCCCCGCCATGCTGCCTTACGGAAGCGGAGGCGGCGTCTCGCCCGCGAAGAACCGGCGCGGGTTCTCGACGAGCATCATCTCGATCTGCTCGGTGGTTGCGCCGCCTTCGATCAGCTTCGGGACGATCCCGGTGAAGAAATGGGACGGGGTCCAGACGGCGAGCATCTCGGCGAACGCTTCGGTGTTCGGAATCGGCTGGCCGCGCCAGCACCACACCGAATCGTGCGAGATGACGACGCGCGATGCGGCGCCCTTCTTCAGCACGGCAAGCAGCGACGCGACGCGCTTCGCATCCGGCTGCAGCACTTCGATTCCGAAGCGGTCGAAGCCGAGATACGAGCCGCCTTCGACGAGCTTCATGTGGTACGCGTTGTCGTCGGTGCCGCACGAATGACCGATGATGATCCGGTGCGCGGGAACGCCGCCGTCGGTCAGGATCTTCTGCTGCTCGTCGCCGAGCGAGCCGTGGTCGGTGTGGGTCGTGATCGGAGCGCCGGTCGCAACCGACGCCTTCGCGGCGGCCTCGAGGATCTTGCGCTCGTAGTCGCTGATCTTCGGCGCGCCGGTGGCGACCTTGATGATGCCGGCCCGGATTCCACTCTCGCCGATCCCGTCGGTCAGCTCCTTGATGAACAGCTCGGCCATCGAATCGGAGCTGTCACCGAAGTTGCCGCGGAATCTCCAGTACGCCACGCCGCCTTCGTCTTCCTTGTAGAGACCGGTCGCGCAGATCACGTTGAAGCCGGTGCGCGCGGCCATCTCGGCGGCAAACTCGACGTCGCGCCCGAGGTCGTTCGGGCACGGATCGAGCATCGTCGCCACGCCGTGTGCCTTCATCTCGGCGATGCGGTCGCTGCACATCGCGACCATCTCGCTCTTTTTCGGACCGGGCCGCACGGTGTCGGACTCCCAGCCGGGATAGCCGATGAGCATGTGCTCGTGCATCAGCGTTCGCCCGAGGTCCTTGATGTCGATCGGGCCGGTGACGGTCTGGATCTGGGTCATGACGGGGCTTGCTCCTTGCGTGCAGGCGAGGTCATCGCCGCACCTGAAACGTCTTTTCTCCGGCCGGCGGCTCCGGATTCGATTTCACCTCGATGACGCGCGCGGATGGCGGTCCGTGGTGGCACCACGATTCCATCTCGCGAACGGCGTCCGGCGGTCCTTCTAGGACGGCTTCGACGCTACCATCGGGGCAGTTCCTCACCCAGCCCGAAACGCCGATGCGTTCGGCTTCGATGCGCGTGGCTTCGCGAAACCACACCCCCTGCACACGGCCGGATATCTGCAGCCGCAGCCTCAGCACTTCCGGCACGTGCGGCTACGCCTCGCGCCCGAGCATGCGGAACAGCTCGGTTTCGTCGATCACGGTGACGCCGAGCTTCTCTGCCTTCGTGAGCTTGCTGCCGGGATCGGCACCGGCGACGAGGTAGTCGACCTTCGCGCTCACCGAGGATGCGACGTTGCCGCCGGCCTCCTGGATGAGATCCTTCGCGCGGCTTCGCGGAATCGAGATCGAGCCGGTCAGCACGAACGACTTTCCGGACAACGCGCCGCCTGTCGCGACCGAAGGCGGACGCGGACGCAGGCCGACTTCGGCAAGCTCGCCGATCATCTTGCGGTTGGCCGGATCTGAAAAGAACAGCCGGATCGACGACGCCATCTCCTTGCCGATCCCGTGCAGATCGACGAGGTCTTCTTCGGTCGCGTCGGCGAGCGCTTCGAGCGATTCGAAACGGCGCGCGAGAAGACGCGCCGCCGTCTCTCCGACGTGCCGGATCCCGAGCGCGATGATCAGGCGGTCGAGGCCGCGCTCGCGGCTGCCGTCGATGGCGGCATGGATCTTTTCCGCATTCTTGCGGCCGACCTTGATCGCCTTGCGCGCGCGCTTCGGTGCATCCTCGCTTTCCTCGTCGCCGCCGGCTTCGCGTTCCGGCGTGCGCTCGAGATCGGCGAGCGCATCGACGTCGAGCCGGTACAGACCGGAAAAGCTGCTTACGAGCCCCTGGTCGACGAGCTGCGAGACCAGACGATCGCCGAGGCCGTCGATGTCCATCGCACCTTTTCCGGCGAAATGGCGCAGCGATTCCTTGAACTGCCGCGGACATTGCCGGTCGGTGCAGCGCCACGCCGATTCGCCTTCGATGCGTCCGACCGGCGAGCCGCATGCCGGACATTCGGTCGGCATCTCGAACTTGCGCTCGCTGCCGTCGCGCCGATCAAGAAGAGGCCCGACGACATACGGGATCACGTCGCCTGCCCGCTCGATCGTGACCCAGTCGCCGATGCGCACGTCCTTGCGCTCGATCTCGTCCATGTTGTGCAGCGACGCGCGCGAAACGGTCACGCCGCCGACGACCACTGGTTCGAGCTCGGCAATCGGAGTGAGCGAGCCGAGGCGGCCGACCGACGCCCAGATCTCGTTGACGCGCGTGACGGCCTGGCGGGGTTTGAACTTGAACGCGACGGCCCAGCGCGGCGAGCGCGCCACTTCGCCGAGCACGTCCTGCTGCGCGACCGAGTTGACCTTGACGACGACGCCGTCGATGTCGATGTCGAGCGCGTCGCGCCCGGCTTCGAGCCGTCCGTGATACGCCTCGACGTCTTCGATCGTGTGCAGCGTGTCGGCCTCGGAGCGAACGGTGAATCCCCACGCCTCCGCGGTTTCGAGGAATGCCGAGTGCGTCGGGAAATCACGCGGGATCGCGGCGCCGTGGCTGTGCACGAAGAACATGAGAGGGCGCGACGCGGTGATCGACGCATCGAGCTGGCGCAGCGAACCGGCGGCGGCGTTGCGCGGATTGGCGAACACGCTCTCGCCCTGCTCCTCGCGCTCGCTGTTCAGGCGCGCAAAATCCTTCTTGCGGATCACGACCTCGCCGCGGATCTCGATGCGCTCGGGCGGTTTTTTGCCATCCCGGACGGCGAGCCGTGGCGGAATGCTCTTCAGCGTACGCGCGTTGACGGTGACGTCTTCGCCCGTGGTCCCGTCGCCGCGCGTCGCGGCCCGCACGAAAACCCCGTCTTCGTACAGCACGTTGAGCGCCAGGCCGTCGAGCTTCGGTTCGACGGCATACTCGACGTCGGCGGCCGGCAGCGCCTTCTTCACGCGCGCGGCGAACTCCTCGAGGCTTTCGCGATCGAAGACGTTCGCGAGCGACAGCATCGGGCGCACGTGCGGCGACGGCGCGAAGCGCGCGGACGGCGTGGCCCCGGGCTTCTGCGTCGGCGAAGCCGGATCGTAAAGGTCGGGATTGGCCGACTCGAGCTCTTCGAGCTCACGATAGAGCGCGTCGTATTCAGCGTCGCTCACCGTCGGCGCGTCGCGGCGGTAATACGCGTCGTTGTGCTCGGCGACGATGCGCCGAAGCTCGAGCACGCGCTGCCTGGCCGCCTGTTTCGCGGGGTCCTTCGAGACGTCCTGCTCGACTTCCTCGACGTTCCGCTCGACGTCCGGCGCGACGTTCGGCTCGACCTTTCTGGCCATGCGGATTTCCTAACACAGCAGGCGGCGCAGACCACCGCACGCGGTTCGCCCGCTATCACAGCTATGTTCTGCGACAGCCGACATCACATGCATGTCGTTGAGAGTAACCGGCTCACTGCTCCATGGTGCGTCCTGAAGCCGACGCGCCGGCCATGGACGAGCGGACAACAGGACACGCCGACAGCCGGATAGCCGGACAGGCAGTGGAGCAGACAGAAGGGCAGGCGGGCGGCAATTCAACAGGCCAACAGGAGGACGAAAAAATGTACGGATACACGAACAGGATGCAGCTCGTCAGGGCTGCGCTCGGCGCAGCGGTGATGTCGGCGGTGGTGCTGGTCGCAAGCGGCACGGCAATGGCGGCGACCGCCGGCGGTCCGGCTGCGCAGGCAGCGGCGGCCGAGGTTTCCGGACGCGTCGACGTGAACACGGCGACCGCTGCCGAGCTCGCGAGCCTTCCCGGCATCGGAGCGAGCAAGGCCGCCGCAATCATCGCCGAGCGCGAAAAGAAACCGTTCGGATCGGTGGAAGATCTCGAGCGCGTGCGCGGCATCGGCGCGCGCACCGTCGAAGATCTTCGCGGCAAGGTCTCGGTCGGCGCACGCTGACTCCGATCTGCTGGCGTGCCGTGCACGCCGGTGCTGCTGGCGGCCGTCTGACACGCGTGTTCCTCCCCTCACGCGTGGGGCGGCGGCGCGGACGATCGACATGGGCAACGATCTCCGCGCCGCCGCCGGATCAGGCATCGCCGAATGGTGCGCCGGCAGGAAGACAGAAGAGTCGTGTGGAGAGCGCGCGTCAGTCGTCGAGAGCGAGAATCGCCGCGACGGTCTCGATGAGCTGGCGCGGCCGGAATGGTTTGGCGAGCACGGGGCATCCGAAACGTTCGGCTTCGTGCCTTCCGGGAATGCTCATCAGATCGCCGGTGACCACTGCGCTTCGCCGCAGCAGCCCCGGATGCCGGTCGCGAAGCTTTTCGAGCAGCGCGCTTCCGGTCTCTCCGGCGAGGTTCCAGTCGAGAACGATCGCGTCGACATCGTCGCGGTCGATGCGTGACATCGCTTCGGCAGCCGATGCGGCTTCGTAGACGATCGCTCCGGCAACCTGCAGGATCGTCGCGGTCATCGAGCGAATGTCCTCGTCGTCTTCGACGACGAGCACGGCCCCCTGGAGGCGGGGTTTGGGCGTCATCGGCCGTTCGCTTGGCAGGCTGTATTGACTTCTGTGCATGACGTTCCGGTTTCGCGGCATCCCTTACTTGCGTCCCGATCAACGTCATCATGCCGACACGCTTGAAAGTGAGCCAGCACGTCGGCCATCAAATGCCCGAATCGGCCCCGGCCGGGAAACATGCGATTCTTTGATTCGACGGCAAATTCAAGGTTTTGCACACGTTGCCAGTCGGAGGTCGCTGCGGCATAACCGGCCGCCTGCTTGCCGGCAATACGCCCGCTGGGCGGCTACAGGGACTCTCTTTTGGATTTCGACGACCGTTTACAGCGCTTTCTCGCCAGGACAACCGGCGACACGAAAGCCGTCGTTCGGGATCTGAAGCGCCATACGGAAGGTTTCTCACTCGAGACGATCTCGTTCACCGGAGAGTGGAGCGACCGGGGGCAACCCCGGATTCGCCGCAGGCTGGTCCTTCGGCGCCAGCCGCCGGCCGGCCTGCTCGAGCCGTACGACCTTGCGCCGCAGGTCATGGCGATGCGCGCGGTTCACGGCCACCTCGCGGTACCGCTGGTTCGCTGGTTCGAGGAAGACGCGGATGTCCTTGGCGCTCCTTTCTATGTGATGGATTTTGTCGATGGCGACGTCCCGTTGCCGGTTCCGGGCAGCGCAGGGCAGCCTTCGATTGCCGATGCGGCCGAGCGCGGCGCACTTGCCCGCGACCTGACGGCCAACCTCGCACGCCTGCACCGGTTCGACTGGAAGAGCTCGCCGCTCGCGAGCTTCGATGCTCCGGCAGGCGTGCGCAGCGCTGCCGAGAGGCAGCTCGAGTGCTGGCGCGGATATTTCGAGCGAGCGTCGCCGGAGCCGTCGCCGATGCTCGAGCGCGCGTTTCGAGAGCTCGATCGCCGCATCGCCGGGCTTCCCGAGGACGGTCCGGTCACCGTCGTGCACGGCGATTTTCGCACCGGCAATTTTCTTCGCGAAGGGCGCGAGGTGCGCGCGGTGCTCGATTGGGAGATGGTGCATCTCGGAGACCCGCTCGAAGATGTTGCCTGGGCCACCAGCCGGCTCTGGCGCGGGCAGACGAAGCTCGCGGGCGTGCTCGTTCCGATCCCCGAGTTCCATCGATTCTATGAAGAAGCCGGCGGCTTCCCCGTCGACGACCGCAGGCTCGCGTTCTACGACCTGCTGGCGGGAGTGAAGATGGCAGCGATCATGCTCACCGGGCTTCGTGCGTTCGCCGACCGGCGAACCGACGACATGCGAATGCTCATCTTCCGTCATCAGCTCGTCGGCATGAACCTGATCATCGGTGAATCGCTCGGAATCGTCCCGGGTCTCGACGCATGACGGCCGCAATGAACACGATGAACGAAGCGATGATCGCGACCGATCGCATCCTGGAAGGCGTTGCGAAGACGCTCGAGGAGATCGTGCTGCCCGCGCTGCCGCCGGGTTACGCGCGCGGACAGCTCTACGCCGTGCTCGAAGTGATCGGCAGTCTTCACGGCCAGCTGCTTTTTGGCGGACCGATGCTGGAGAATGAAGCGGCGATGATCGATGCGCTGCTCGCCGAAGCCGCGCAGTCGGTTGCCGGCGGCCTCGGCGAACGCTGCGGCGCGTACGCGACGCGAGCTTCTTCGACGCTCGCCGAGCGCGTGCGCGACGGCCGCTCGCTCGTCTGCGAGCTCATCGCGGGCGGCCACGGCGACGGTGGCACGCTCGGCGCGGCGATCGACAGCTATCTCGCCAACGATGCGATCTCGAGGGCCATGGCGCTGCGTCCCGGACGTCTCGCGGAGATCTCGCAAGGATGATCGTCGGGCGGCATGCGGCGTCTGCGCTCGTGATGGCGCTCGCGATCTCGACTGGCGGCTTGCGCGCGGCGGCGCAGGAAGCACGAGATCTGAACGCCGCACAGGAAGCTCCGGAAGCCGCACCGGCGGACGCGCCGATCGCAGAACCGGCGGATGCGGTGGTCGTCGAACCGGCGGATGCAGCGATCGCAGAACCGGTGGACGCAGCAGTCGTCGAACCGGCGGCGGCCACTGCCGAGGCCGTTGACGCCGAGCCGGCCGCTGCCGAGGCGGTCGATGCCGCGCCCGCCGACGTCCCGAAACCATCCGGGCCGCAGGTGCAGACGCTCGGGCCCGACGATCAGCGCCTGTACCTGGTCGATCACGGCGGCACGTGGTCGATGCACGCCGAGTCGGTCGTTGCCGGCTCGCTGCTGCACTCGTGGCACGAGGCCGGCGGTCCGCTGGTGACGTCGAAGGTGATTCTGGACTATCCGTTCACGCTTTCGGTGCACCGCACGAGCGCCGAGCGGATCCTCGAGCACATTCTCGAAGGCTGGAGCTACACGCTGCACTACGATGCGAAGGGCCGGCTCGAGGCCGTGCGGGTCTACAGTCCGGAGCCGCAGCGCATGTTCAAGACCCCGCGATTGACGGAAAGCTTCTCGGCGTGGCGCCTGCTCGAGAATGGCGCGCCCGCGGCCGCGTCGCCGCAGAACGCCGCGCCGGCTCCTTCACCGGCAAACTAGCAATTGCGAAGAGTCTGCCCGCGCGGCGGTCAGTTCAGATCGTAAAGCGCGATGTCGAGCGGAAACGACGGGTCGGGTCCGCGCTTCGTGCTGCTGGTGGGAAAGTTCGGGGGAACGCCCGACTCGTCGAGCACGTACGCATCGATCCGGTTGATGCCGGCCTGCGAGACGTAAAGGATCCCGTCCTTGATCTCCATCTTCGACGGATATGTCTCCGGATCTTCCTCGGTCCTGCTGAACGGAGTGTTGTGATTGAGCATTCCGTCGGACTCGATGTGGTAGAGGTCGATGCGGCCTGCGTTGTACGCGGCAGCGTAAAGCAGGCCGTTCTCGATCAGGATGTCCTCGTAGTACTCCTCGGTCTCGGTGCGCGAGCTCTGGTCGGTCGGCAGGAATCCACCGGCGACGAGCTTGTACGCGCGGATCGACTTGTCGCCCGCCGACGTGACGTAAATGATGTTGTTGTGAAAGACGAGGTCGTCGGGAAGCGCGATGCCGTCCTGCGGGCTCTGGTTCTCGGCATCGATCGGAACGTCGCCGTTCGGCTTCAGCAGGAACAGGTCGATGACTTCGCTGCTGCGCGCGCCGGCGTAAAGCGACGTGCCGTTGAATGCGAGTGATACGTAATCGCCCGGGATGCGGGCTTCGCCGCTGCCGGTGAACGATGGCGGAAGATCGCCGTCTTCGTCGAGCCGGAACGACTGGACCCGGTTCAGGCCGGCGTCGGCCGAATAGACGACGTTGTTCTGCACTGCGATCTGGATCGGATCGGAGTTCTGATTGAGGATCGTCTCGGAAGTCGGGGAGTCCGGCAGCGAGCCGTCGGCGCCGAGCCGCATGGCGATGAGCTGCTTGTCGAGCGACGCGTAAAGGACACCGTTGGCAATCGCGAGACGCCGCGGGTTGCGCACGGAGATCGAGTCGAACGGCTTGCCCGGAAGCAGTCCGTCGGTGCCGAGCCGGTATGCATCGATGCGGTTGCCGCGCGACATCGCGGCGTAGAGCACGACGTTTCCCGGAGGAGCCGTGGTCTGCGGTCCGGGAGTAAGAAAGGCCGACGTGCCGCTGCCGCTCGACCCTCCGCCGCACGCCGCAAGCCAGGCTGCCGAGACGAACAGGGCAGCGAATGTCGAAAAGCGAAGGACGCGGGAGCGGAGCGTGGAATACGGCATGGCGCCGACGCTTAACCAAGGGAACGTCGGCTGTCCAGCCGCATGGGGACGTCGGCTGTCCAGCCGCAGGCGCAGACAGGCTGTCCGCCACAGCGGCATTGCCCTCACGGCGACTGCCGTCATAATCCGCCGATGCGCACCCGCGACGATGAAAGCTGGAACGTGCTCGCCATCGGTGCACGTGGCGAGACCGGCAAGGCGCTCGGGCTGCTCGGCGAAGTCGGGCGTTTCCGTACCGGCGGATATCCGCAGGTTCTGATCGGCAGCGTCGCGCGTCCGCGCGGTGACGCCGCGCTTCTCGACGGCATCGACGGCCTCGTCGGCAATCCGGAACGCACAGCCGGCATCATCGACCGCATCGTTCCCGTCGAGGAAGCCGTCTCGTTCGCGGGCGACGACGTGACCGAAACGCTGTGCGAAGCGCTCGAGTCGCGTGCCTCGCGACTGTGCGGAAAGTCGTTCTACGTGCGCGTCCATCTGCGAGGGCTCAAGGGCCGCATCGAGCATCCCGCCGTCGAGCGCGCGCTCGGCGATTTCCTGTCGGAGTTTGCGGCCCGCGCCGGCGAGCCGCCGAACGTCTCGTTTCGCGATCCCGACGTGGTCGTGGTTGCCGAAGTCGTCGGACGCCGCGTCGGCTACGCGTTCCTCGGACGAGACGAGCGCAATACCGATCTGGTGCGCGTGAAATAATCGGCTTTCCGAGTCGCGGGCCGCGTGTCAGTCGGGCTCGGGGGCGAGCATGACCTTGATCGCACCACTTTTCTTGTCCGACGCGGTTTCGAACGCCGCCTGCACATCGGTAAGCGGAAAGGTATGCGTCAGAAGGCCGCGCAGCGCAGTGGCATGGGCCTCGATGCATTCGAGGCCCAGCTCGAAGTCGGCAATTCCGGTCGGCGGGCGGTTGTAGACCATCGAGCCGACGATTCGCACTTCCTTGATCAGCAGCACGCCGGGATCGAACACCGGCGTCTTCTCGAAGACACCGATGACGACGATCGTGCCGCCGCGCGCGACGGCGAGCATGCCGTCGGCGACAGTCGTCGCGTCGCCGCCGACGGTTTCGAGCACGACGTCCGGCTTCTCACCGGACAGCTTGAGGCGTGCCGGATCGAGCACCTCGTCGACGCCGATCGCTTCGGCGACTTTCTTCTGCTGCGGATGACGGGCGCTGATCGCGACGTACGAGGCGCCCAGATGTCGCGCAGCCGCAGCGGCAACCAGCCCGATCTTTCCGGCGCCGAGCACGAGCACGCGCGAATGCTCGCCCACGCCGCCGAGCCGCGCGGCATGCACGGCGACGGCCATCGGCTCGGCCAGCGCGCCGAGCGCGTAGTCGAGCGAATCCGGAAGCGGAAACAGCGCGTAGTCGGGCACGACGAGCGAAGACGCCATGCCGCCCTGGAGCGTCACGCCATGCACCGCGAGCCGGCCGCACAGATGGTAATTGCCGGACACGCAGTGCCGGCACTCTCCGCAGCGCCTGATCGGCTCGATGGCGACGCGGTCGCCTTCGCGAACGCTGGTCACGCCAGGGCCGATCGAATCGACGACACCGCTCATTTCATGACCGGGACATACGGGCGGCAGCGGCGCGTGGCCCCGGAACGCGTGCAGGTCGCTGCCGCAGATCCCGCAGCGCCGGATGCGGACGCGCGCTTCTCCGGCGGCCGGCGCGGTCTCGGCAACCTCGTGAACGTGGATCGTGCCGGCGGACAGGTATCGTGCTTCGATCACGGCGTTGGTTCCTATCGGTGAGGGTGTCTCCACGCAATGTCCCGGGGCCTCAGCGCCCGCAGAATGCGTCCGGACTCACAGCCGGATTGCAGGGCCGACGCCTGCAGCGTTGCGAATACTTTGCCCTCGCCAGAGCCCGTGCGGTAGTTTAGGATCCCCCCGCGCTTTTCAACACGGGCCACGGAGAGGAAGGGCGGACTTCCTCGAGCGGCCGTGCAAGACAAAGGAGAGATCGAATGACAGGTTTTTGTCGTCGCTTCGGATCGTTCGCGATGGTTCTGGCGTTTGGGGCAATGCTGCTGAGCTGCAGTGGAAGCGGGGACGGTGACGGCGGAGGCGGCGGCGACGACCGGGTTCGGCTCTTCTTCGGCATCAACAACGACGGCGGCTGCAAGAGCCTGGTTTTCGACGTCGATGTCGCCGACGCCCAGGCCGTCATCGAGCGCAACGGAAACGCCGTCGATTGCACGCTCAATGCGGCGCTGACCAACGACGGCTGCGACGCGACGTTCACGCTCATCAACAATAACGACACGCTTCGCGTATCGATCACGGGATGCACGATTCCCGCGGTCACCAATGTGTTCCTCTGCGACTTCGTCGACGCCGACATCTCCGAGCTGACCGACCAGACGGTGGCTACGTGCAGCTGCAAGAACAACGGCTGCGACACCACGCCTCCGGTCTGCATCAGCGAAGTGCAGGACCCGGGGTCCTGCGAAGACTGCGACAACCACATCGACGACGACGGCAACGATCTCATCGATTGCGCCGATCCGAACTGCGAGCATTCGCCGCTGTGCGGCAACGTCGGGGAGACGTCCACGACGACGTCTTCGACGTTCATCGACGTCATCACGTCGTCGACGACGACGACGACGCTCGAGCCCACGGAAACCTGCACGCTGACGTACCGGATGACGACGGACGTTACGGCAGGAGGCCTGTCGTGGGAGACGGACTACGCGGGCACCGACGGCGGTTTCCGCGGCAAGGGCAGTGCCGTCAAGTGCGACAGCATCGTCCCGGGCGCACTCGCGGCGTTCTCGGACAACGACCATGCCCGGGTGCTTTCGTCGGGGCTCGTCAGCCTCAGCGGCATTGACGGGCCGGCCGATCTCGTCGAGTGCAAGTTCGACGTGGTCACCGAGCCGCTGATCTCGGACTTCGACATCACGGTCACCGAAGCGACCGACGTCGACGTGAATCCGATCCGGCCTTTCCCCGCGATCATCATCAAGAGCCTGGACTGTGTGCCGGTCACGACGACGACCACCGAAGGAAATACGACGACGACGATCGACGGCGGCGGCACCACCACGACGATCCCCGGCGGCGGCACGACCACGACGATTCCCGGCGGCACCACGACGACGACGCTTCCCGGCCCGACCGACACGTACTCGATCACGTTCCGTCTCAATAGCGCGAGCGCGCCGGTCGGTGCGCTGCAGTTCAGCGTCAACTACGCGGGTGCGCCGGGTGAGTTCGAAGGCACCGGCGGCGACGTGACGTGCACGGGCGGCATCGAAGGCGCGCTGTTCGCGCCCAACGACATCGATGCCAGCCGCAAGCTGTCGCTCGGCATCATTGCGCTCGACGCGTTCAGCGCGCCGGTCAACGTGGCCACGTGCAAGTTCGTCGCGAACGATGAGATCGACGTGCCGACTCCGGCCGACTTCATCATCACGATCGACGACGCGACCGATGCGGACGGAGCCGACGTGACGGTCGGGGTCGGCGCGGTGGTGACACCGGTGCACTGACGCCTCCGATGGGACACAGCCGGGAGGCCGGTCCGGGAAACCGGACAGCCTCCCGGTGCCGTCCCGCCGCCGTTTGTGATTCGCTGCGGATGGAAATGCTCGTCTACATTCATCCGCTGATTGCCACGCTTGCGCTCGCGCTACTCGCGCACACCGCGTCCTTTGCGGTGCGCTCGCGCAATAACCGCCGCTATCGCTCGCTGTTTCTGGTGCGGCACTCGTACATCGCGCCGACGATGTACGTGACGATCCTGGTCGCATGGGCAAGCGGGCTCATCTCGACGTGGGCGCTGCGGCCGCCGAATGAGGTCGCGGCCAGCGGTCACTTCAAGGTCGGAAGCGCGTTCGTCGTGGTGCTGACGCTGTCGGCGATTTCGTCACGCTGGATCGACAACCCGCGGATCCGCGCGATTCATCCATGGATCGGCGCGCTGGCACTGCTGCTGTCGGCTGCGCAGGCGTTCTTCGGCCTCGAGATGCTGCCGTAGTCAGGACGCACCCGGCGAAAGGCACGCGCACGGAGACGTGATGGCATAGTCGGCGCCGGCCCAGGCCTTTGCGAAGGCCGCACCGGCGCGCGCAGCCTCGGCGTTCCTGTGCTCGAGCCGCAGGCTTTTCTCCAGCCCGAACAGGCTCCAGCCGTTGTCCGGATGATGGACGAGGTCGTCGCGAAAGACTGCTTCGGCCTCGCGCCCTTTTCCTGAATCGAGCAGGGCCGCTCCGAGCGTGTGGCGCGCCGGCAGGATCCATGACGGAGGCTCGTCGTATTTGAGCTTCGATTCGTTCTCGACGGCATTGCGAAGCGACGCGAAGGCCTGCTCGCGCTTGCCCTCGCGGTAGGCGATCTCGCCGTCGAGAACGCGGTCGGCGACCGCAAGCAGGTCGGCCGCAGAGTTGTTGCCGAAGATCGCCTCGGCCGGCACCGCCGCACGCGCCGTCGCGAACTCGGCCTGCTCGGCTCGCGCCGATGCGGTGTCGCCTTTGGCCGAGAACGCGACGCCGCGCGCATAGTGCCGCATCGCGCGCGCGATCGGGAAGATCGCTTCGAGATCCGGTGCCGCGAGAATCTCGTCCCAGCGTGCGAAGCGCACGCGCACCTCGAGCGGCATCGCGAGATAGCCGTCGGCGATCGGCGAATACTGTTTTGCCCACTCCGGAGGAATGGCCGCGACCATCGTGTCGATGGCGTCGATGGCCTGCTTCTCGCGGCCGATCATCATCGCGGCAAACGCGAGCATGTGATGGTTGTGGGCCATGTAGAGCGCATAGAAGCCCTGCTTCGGCGTGATCGCCCGGTAGCGGTCGTCGGCGCGGATCGCCTTGGCGTTGGCCGTGACGGCGTCGCGCCAGCGACCGCGGCGGACGTCGATATGGCTCGGCATGTGCACCAGATGACCGAGCCCGGGCTGCAGGTCGCGCAGGCGGTTGGCGGCGACGTCGGCGCGTCCGGGATCGCGCGAGGCTTCGGTTGCGTGGATGTAAAGGTGCAGCGCCAGCGGATGATCGGCGCGAAGCTTCATGACGGCATCGAGCGTCCCGAGAACTTCCTCGGTACCGGGCTGGGCCTTGCCCTCGGGCGTCCACTGGTTCCACGGGCGCAGATCCATCATGGCTTCGGCGAACAGCGCACCGACATCGGCATCGCGGGGATGGCGCTGCCAGACGCCGCGCATCGCATTGGCGTACGCAAGATCGAGCGGTGCGCGATCGGCGGCCGAAGCGGCCTGCGCGCCGGCCGGCGAAGGTTTGGTGTAACGCGCGGCGAGCGCGTCGATGAGCTCGCGCTCGACCGCGTCGGCACCGCCGGCCGCGGCTTCCTTCTGCGCGCGCCCGAGCGCATCCCACGCGACCACCGTGGATTCGGGCAGCATCATCGGGAAATTGATGTGCGGGCCACTCGCGATCGCGATTCCCCACCATGCCATCGCGGCATGCGGATCGAGCTCGGCGGCCTTGCGAAACGACCGGATCGCCTCGTCGTGGTTGAACGCGAACAGAAAGCTCAGCCCCTGGTCGAAGTAGCGCTGCGCTTCGCGTGACGACGTGGTGATCTTGCGTCCGTTGCTGCCGAGGCCTTCGTACAGCGGAACCGGGCCGACGCCGGCATCGTGCGGGGACGCTGTCCGGTTGCCGGTCGAGCAAGCGCTCGAAACGATCACGGCTGCGGCGAGCAGCGTCGATGCGATTGGTCGAAACATGATCGGACCCTCCGAAGCGCGGGAATCGCCGGGACCAGAAGTATGAAGTCTTTTATTCGCGGGCGCCGTGTTCGCGCAACACGTTGACGACTTCGTTGGCGTCGCCGACGGCCTTGACGTTGCCGTCGAGAGCAAGCTCGGACGCCGACATCTTCGCGAGATGCAGCGGCGTCGAGCCGTCCGTCGCGCGCGCGTTCGGCCTGGCGCCGGCGTCGAGAAGCACCCGTGCGACTGCAGCATAGCCGGAAAGCGGGGGAACGCGGCGGCTTGCCACCAGATGAAGCGGAGTCTGCTGGCGCGCGTCGGTCGCGTTGGCATTGGCCCCCGCGGAAAGCAGTACGCGCGCGAGCTCGACGTGTCCCCAGGCGGCGGCCGAATGAAGCGGAGTCAGGCCGTATTCGTCGCGCGCGTTGACGTCGGCGCCGGCCGCAAGCAGCACCTGGGCGACGTTCATACGGCCTCGTGTCGCCGCGGTATGCAGCGGGGTCTCTCGCGCGTTGTCGGTCGCGTTGACCTTCGCACCGGCGGCGATCAAGAGCCTGGCGATCGCCGGGTTGCTCGCGGTCGCGGCGATCCGCAGGTCCTTGTCGAGGTCGCAGCTTCCGTCCTTCTTGCACGAGGCCATGTGCTGCTTGACGGCCTGCACGTCGTTCTTTGCGACGGCGTCTTCAATGGAGATTCGAGGATGCTCGACGGCAACCGGTGCGCTGGTCGCCGCGGATTCGGTCAGGGCATTGTGGATGATCGCGCGAGGACGGCTCGTTACCGCATACATCACCGCGAGGTTCACGCCCGAGGCGAGAATGACCGCGATCGCGAACAGGCTGGCGATATGAGGACGGTCCGTCACGCGCCCCATCGTCTACTCGAGGCCGACCCCTAGCAACGGGGTTGGAAACAGAATCGCACGGCGAGAGTCCGCTGCGCGACTCCTGTGCCGCAAGCGAAAACACGGGCTTCGGGACCCGGCCGGGGCAAAAGATTGACACGGTCACAGCCGGCGTCGGATAGTCGCTCCCGGCTGGCGGCCGGAGGGGCCGCCGAGGAGGGGCGCCAATGCGTGCAGCCCGGGCCCGTTTCTTTCTTGGTTCCTGTCGTTCGACCGCTCTTTTCGGCTTGCTCTCGGTGGCCCTTGCACCATCGGCGGCGCAGGCGTCCGAAGCGGGCCAGGGTTCATTCTCCGGCACGCTGACGCCCGGAGTCGGCTGCGGGCCCGGTGCTCCGGCGCTGCTCGAGTTCACGTCGGCGTTCTCGTTCGACGACAAGACGTTCCAGATCAACATGCCGCCCGGCAACAACACGTTCGACGTCAACTTCTCCGAGCTCGGCACATTCCACACCGAGGGCGAGATCAACTGCGTGTTCGACGTCGGCGGCGAGTTCGTCGGCGAAGCCGTCAACGAAGCCGGCGACTTCCGCTGGGTCGACATGCGCGGCGAGTATCTCGATCACAAACCGGGCATCAGCGAGGGCGATCCGTTCCCGTGGGTCGCCGGAGCACGCTGCGAGACGACGCGCACCGACAATTTCAAGACGCTCTGCGACAATTTCGAGCTGAGCTGGAACGGCCTCAGCAGGATGCTCGCACCGAATCCGGGCTACAACGACTTCGCGGGCGATCTCAACATCCGTACGGCAAATCGCGGACACGTTGCGCCGAACGGCAACAACGCCGTCGATACGACGGCGGAAGTCGACGGCCCGGGCGGCGACGTTCCCGAAGTCGTCGTCACGTTCCACAACGGCGTGATGTCCGAGGGCGATGTCAGCGTCAGCACGCTGGCCGATGCGCACGGGAGCATTCCGGGCAGCGTCAGCATTGCGCCGCGCGGCACGACCGAGATCGACCATGGCGACGGCGCGGTGCCGTTCTTCGAAAACGGTGACGAGTCGTTCCTCGAAATCAGCACGGATGCGGAGCTTCCGACCGGACCCGACATCGAAGTCTGCCTGCCGATGCCGGCGGTTGCTTCACCGTCCGACGCGCGGCCGGTGCACGTGCTGCACGGCGAAGGTGCAGATTTCCTGACGCGGAGGTTCGTCGACCGCACGTCGGACGTCGACCCGTCCACAGGCAAAGCTTGCGCGTCCGTATCGAGCTTCTCGCGCTTCGCGGTGGTCACGTCGGACCTTTGCGGCAAGGGCAGGAAGAGCTCCGACGGCATCCTTACTGTGGCCGGCGGCCTGACCGGCAAGAAGAGCGTCGTCGTCGACGGCGTCACCGACTGCACGGAGCTGCCGGCGGACTTCCCGGCTTCGCTCGCGAAACTGTGTGTTCCGGACGCCGACGGCTACAACGGCCAGTGCACGCTGTCGCTCAAGCTCGGGGTCGATCGCGCAGGATGCAACGAGGTCGCGGCCGGCATCGATGCGAGCGCGTCGGATGTCGACGTGTACTCCTACGACGGAACCATCCACGGCAAGACGGCGAACGTCGATCTCGGAATGCTTTTCCACGACGCGCTTTACGGCCTCGTCGATCGCACCGAAGCAATTGTCGGTCCGGTTGCGATCTCGCTTCCCGCCAACGGCTCCGTTGCCAAGTACAAGCTGTCGCACCACATGAACGGCGGCGAGCCGGGAAGCGGCGAGTACGTGCTCGACAAGGACGTCGCGACGATCCTCTGTATCGAGCCATAACCGCGGAAAATCGGGGTCAGACACCGATTTCGGAAAATCAGTGTCTGACCCCGATTTCGTCACGAACAAGAAAGGGGCAGGTTCGCATGAACCTGCCCCTTTTTTTCGGGCCGCGCATGCGGCCGCGTGATCGTCTCGTCAGTTCAGCTCGGCCGAAGTGTACCCGAGCACTGCGCGCGCGATGATCAGCAGATTGATCTGCTGCGTGCCTTCGTAGATGTCGGTGATCTTCGCGTCGCGCATCCACTTCTCGAGCAGGTGTTTGCGCGAGTATCCCATCGCGCCGGCGAGCTCGACGCACTTCTGCGTGACGCGGGTGACGGCCAGGCCCGCTTTCGCCTTGGCCATCGACGCTTCCTTCGAGTTGCGCTTGCCGTGATCCATCATGTTGCAGGCTTTCCAGGTGAGCAGGCGCGAGGCCTGCAGCTGGGCTTCCATGTTCATGATCTCGCGCTCGAGCACGGTCTGGTCGAACGGGCTCGCCTCGTAACGGATCTTGATGCCGGCTTCGTCGAGCATCTGCTTGAGGAACTCGAGCGATGCACGGGCAACGCCGATGCCGCTCGCGGCAACGATCGGCCGCGTGCTGTCGAACGTGGCCATGACGCCGCCGAAGCCGGCGCGCGAGCCGTTTTCGTTGACCTCGGCGGTGCCGAGGATGTTGTCGGCGGGGATGCGAGCGTTGTCGAAGACGATCATCGCGGTATCCGACGCGCGGATGCCCATCTTGTCTTCGACCTTGCTGACGGTCACTCCCGGCGTGCCGGCCGGAACGATGAACGACTTGATGGCCGGACGGCCCTTCTTCTTGTCGAGCGTCGCCCAGACGACGACGAAGCCGTCGGACTTCTCGAGCGCGCGATGCCCTGACGTACAGAAGATCTTTGTGCCGTTGAGCACCCACTCGTCGCCGTCGCGCACGGCCGTGGTCGCGACCTGCTTGGAATCCGAACCGAAGTGCGGCTCGGTAATCGCCATCGCCGCCCAGCGCGGCTTGCCCTCATAGAAGTGCCCGAGGAAGCGCTGTTTCTGTTCGGCCGTGCCGACCGCCTGCACGGCCGCGCCGCCGAGCCCGGGGTTCGGAATCGACAGGTAGAGGCCGGCGTCGCCCCACGCGAGCTCTTCGATCTGCATGCACGCGAGCAGCGTGTTCTCGGACGGTCCGGAACCGTTCTTCTTGCCGCCCATGCTCGTCGCGTCGCGGTTGCCGCGGCTGACGTCCCACATCTGCTGGAAGAACTCCCACGGATCGGTGTGTTCTTCTTCGTCGTACTGGCGTGCGATCGGACGCATCATCCCTTCGGCCGCCATGCGCGACATCGCGATTCTCGCCTCGGCCGCTTTCGAAAGAGAAAAGTCCATCTTGATACCTCCCTGCTGTTCCTGCCTGTGGAGCGGACGCCTGCTCATGACGTCCGTTCCATTTCATGCTCGACTCGTCAGACGCCAGCTTCTGAACGCTGGCTCCAAACGCTCTCTCCAAACGCTCTACACGCTCGCGATGCCCTCGAAGATTGCGAAGCCGCGCGCGTTGCGGGCCCACATCTCGACGGGATGATCGCGAATGAATCCGTGACCGCCGAGCACCTGCAGCCCGTTGTCGGTGACGGCCATCGCCATGTCGGCGCTGTATCGATGCGCGATCGCCACTTCGCGCGAGCCTTCCTGGCCCTGGTCGAGGTTCCACGCGGCTTCGTAGTTCAGGAGCCGCGCGGCTTCGGTCTCGGTGGCCATGTCGGCGATCATGAATGCGATGGCCTGCTTCTGCGCGATCTTGACGCCGAACGCATCGCGCTCCTTGGCGTACGCGATGGCGTAGTCGAGCGACGCCTTGGCAAGCCCGACGGCCATTGCCGACTGCGCGACGCGCGAGCGGCGAAGGAGCGCGGTGGCGTCGCCGCCGAGGCGCGCCGAAGCCGGCACGCGGCAGCCGTCGAAGCGCACCTCGTAGGTTTCGAGCCCGCGCAGGCCGAGATTCTTCTCGCGCTCGCCGATCGTCATGCCGGCGGTGCCGGCCGGAACGACGAACGCGCCGATGCCGCCGTCGACGGCGGCATAGACGACGATGTGCGGCGCCGACGCGGCCAGCACCGCCTGGCACTTCTCGCCGTCGATGACCCAGTCGCCGCCGTCCTGGCGCGCGGTCGTGCGCATCTTCGAGAAGTGGAAACCGAGCCACGGCTCGACCACGGCCGACGAGCCGGGCGTGAAGACATCGGAAAGATAGGTGGGAAGGATCGCGTTCTTCTGTTCCTCGCTGCCGAGGCGGAGCACCGCATCGACGACCAGCCGCGGCGAGAGCAGGTGCAGCGCAATCGCGAGGTCGCCCTCGGCGAGGCCCTCGGCAACGATCGCACCGGTGATCGCCGACGGGTCGGCGCTGGCGTAGCCGCCGTAGCTCTCGGGCACCGAGCCCTGGATCAGCCCGAGATCCCACGCGGCCTTGACGATCGCGGCCGGGATCACGCCGGTCTCATCGGCCTCGCGCGCGGCGGGCCGCAGCTGCTCGGCGGCGAACGACGAGACGGTGTCGCGGATGAGCTGCTGTTCTTCGTCGAGTTCGAAATCGATCACGGCTGAATTCCCCCTGCGGTCGTGTTTTCCATCGGAAGGCCAGGCGGCGAGTCGGCGGCTCGCAGATCGGCAAAAAGCTGCGCGAGAAACGTCCCGAGCGTCTGCTCGAGGCGGAAGCGTTCGGGATCGAGGTAGTACTGGGTCTCGGCGCCGATGACGGCGCTCGTGAGCGTGGCCGCGACCTGGTCGGCGTCGGCGTCGCGCCGGAACGCGCCGGACTCCTGGCCTGCCCGGACGATGTTGCGCAGGAACGCGCGGAAGCGGCGCATCATGCCGCGCATCGCGTCGAGCAGCGGATCGTGGGTGTCGATCGCCTCGACCATCAGCTTGATGGCAAAGCGGGGCCGGTCGTTCGACACCGCGTGCTCGGTACAGACGGCAACGATGCGGCGGATGCTGTCTTCGGGCTCAGCCCCCTGGCAGGCGCTCTGGACGCGATCCTCGAACTCGGCGACGCGATCGGCGACCGCGGCGGCGAGCAGGTCGTTCTTGTCCTTGTAGTGGTAGTAGATCGCGCCCTTGGTGACGCCCGATTCGCGCGCGATGCGGTCGATCGACGTTCCCTGGTAGCCGTACTTCGCGAAGCAGTCGATGGCGGTCTCTTTCAGATCGACGCGCGCATCATCGCCGCGGCGGGCTCGCTCGGGCTTGAACATACCGAGCGTTTAGTAGGTTTTGACAATCGCGTCAAGAGTATTTGACGTTGATGTCAATATCGGCAGGCCCTCGCTGGCGTTTGACTGACAGGCTAAGCGTAAAGGATGCTGCGCCCGCCGATGGCCTACATCCGACACATCGCTCCCTCGCAAGCGGGCGGACGACTGGCGCAGGTCTATCGGGAGGTCCGCGGAGAGGTGCCGCGGGTGCCGAATCTGCTGCAGGTGTTCAGCCTGCGCCCGGAGACGATGGAAGGCGTCTACCGGCACTGGATCGCGCTCATGTGGAGCCGCAGGGTTCCACGCCAACTCAAGGAAATGCTTGCGGTAACGGTTTCGGTGGCAGCCCGCTGCGACTACTGCGCCGACGCCCATATGATCTACCTGCTGGCAAGCGGAATGGACGGCGACCGCGCGCGCGACCTCCAGACGCGCCTGGCCGATGCCGATGGGCTTTCCGACGCGGAGAGCGAGGCGATCCGCGCCGCGATCCGCCTGACGACCGACCCGCGCAGCATGAAAGCGGCACAGCGCGAGGCACTTGTCCGCGCGTGGCCGAAGCTCGAGGAACGCATCGAGATCGTCGCCGTGGTCGCGTCGTTCAACAGCGTCTGCCGGCTGGCCAATGCGCTCGGCGTCGACTCGGAGATCCCGTCGCCGCTTCGCCGCTTCGAAGTCGGCAAGCGAGGCGCCATCGGGCTGCTCGCGCGCCTCGCATCCTTCAGCATGGACATGGACGAGAAGTCGCTTCCGGGCGAGCCGCCGGAGGTCGACCGCGCCGCGCTGCGCGAGCTCTTCCTGCATCAGATCGGGTTCTCGTCGCTGCCGCCCGGCTTCGACCTGCTCGAGGCCTGTCCGGAGGTCTTCGATGCGCAGCTTCGCGTGATCCGCACCGCGGCGGCGGTGATGCCGCGCGACCGCTGGGTACGCGTGGGTCTGGTGGTCGCGCGCCTGACCGGCTGCGACTACTTCTCGACCAACTGCGGCGACTGGCTGCGTCAGCGCGCCGAGAACCCTTCGGATGTCATTGCGGCAGCCGAAGGCTCGGCCTCGAGCCTTCCGGACGTCGAGCACGCCTGCGTCCGCTTCGCCCGCGACTTCACGCTGCACTCGCATACGATCACCAGGGAGCGCATCCACGAGCTGCGCCGCTGCGGCCTGAGCGACGGCGCAATCCTCGACCTCGCGTACGTGACGGCTGTGTTCAACGGGCTGGTTCGCTTGGTGCTGGGTCTCGCCCCCAACTAAGATGAACCATCCTTCGCTAGGGGCCTAAGCAACGTGGAATCCGCCCAGATCTCCGGAAAAGTCTTTCGCTTCCTGTCGACGATGCATCCGTCGCTGTCCAAGCCGGAGCGCAAGCGCTACGCCGAGTTCGATCCCGACAAATGGTATCCGTGGACGCCTGATATCGCGGGCGAGTTTACCGACCTCATGCGCCGGTCACCGCGCGACACCAGTTTTGCACGCGGCCTCGCCTACGCGGCCACCAAGGGTCTTCCCGAGGATTCGAAGCTGTCTGCGACCGACGTCGTTGCCGGTCTTGCATCGCTTCCGGCAGCGTTCGTCGGTCCGGCCGGCAGCGGTTTCGAAGTCAGCATGGAACGGCCGGGCTACGCGGAGGTTTTCTACCGGGGCATGCCCGGGTTCTCGAACGTCTGCATCGCGATCGCCGGAGAGCTCACGCAAAGGCTGCAGGCCGTCGGCGCGCGCGGTCTCGACGTGCGTCACGGCGAAGGCTGCCGGCTGCAGGGTGCAGACGCGTGCCGCTTCGAAGTGCGCTGGTCGGCCGATCCCGGCGACCGGCACGCACCGGTGAACCCGCCCGAAGCCGCCGAAGCGCGCCGCCCCGAGCGGCCGGTCGAGCGTCCTTCGTTCGAACGATCCGCCGAGCCCGCGCCTGCGCGTGCCGCAGCCGCAACGATGCTGCGCACCGAGGATGTCTCGTCGCGAGCGGTCCCGAGCGGACGCCCCGTCGCTCCTCCGCCAAGGCCGATCTCGGCTGCACCGGTGATGCCGCAGGCGTCCGCCGGAGGCTCGGCCGAAGATCTCTTCGAGCAGCTTCGCTCGCGCCTCGTCGATGCCGAGCGCCAGAGCGCACGGCATTCGGAGCTGGAGTCGCACATTGCAGCACTCGACGCGCGTGCCGGAGAGCTCGAAGCGGCGCTCGCGCATGCCGAAGCCGAAGCGAATGCCGCACGCGGCGAGCTCGAGGAGCTGAAGCGCCGCATTCGCGATCTGGTCGGCTAGTCTTCTACGGTACGGCGCAGACGTCGCTGATCGCGGACGAGTACGCGCCGTTCGAGAAGCAGTCGGCGGTTGAGAACGCCAGTTCGCCGCAGTCTCCATCGGCGGCGCCCTCCGCACCGAACGCCAGCGTCATTTTCATCGGGATGTAGGCCGGCGAGGTGCCGTAGCCGCCGCCCGCGGTGCCAGGAAAAAGAAAGGCAAAACCGGCGATCGCGAGAAGAGCGGACAGCGGTCGCTTCATACCAGAGCCCTCCTTTTGTTCGCCTCGAAGCGCAGCCCGTGCCGCCTTTTCCGGCGCAACACAGTCGGCCGGGGGCGTATCAGGCAGCCAGGCAATGGGCGATCGCGACCGCCCCTGTGACATCTGTCGCTGTCCGGACGTGGGCCAGGGGGTTTCCCGGTCGCCGTCGACGCGATGTGACCAAGTGCTGTCCGGTCATTGCCGCGACACCGCGCGGCGTGGTACTCGACGGTCGATGCACCTCGTATCCCGGACCGTAATCGCGTCGGCCGCTGCTCTCCTCGTCTTCTCGACGACACCGGCCGAAGCCTGGATGAAGCGGATCGATCCGACCGGACTTGCCAAAGGAGGCCGCGGCTGGTCGGCCCCGCGAGTGTCGGGGATCGATAACGCTGGCGACCTGATCCTCGTCGGCGAGCCGTTCCGGCTCGCCAAGTACTCGGGTGTCAGCGGCGCGCTGCTCTGGCAGACGACCTCGCCGGCGAACGCTTTCGGACACACGCTCGAGATCGATGCGGCGAACGACATCTTCCTCGTCAACGGAGTGAAGATCGCCAAGTTCGACGGAGCGAGCGGCGCCGAGCTCTGGGAGCTCACGCTTCCGAACTACACGTCTTTCTACTCGGTCGCTCTCGATCCATCCGGGGACCTTTTCGCACTTTCCGGCGTATGGGATGGTCACGAGTCGCTAATCTCGATCCGCAAGCTCGACGGGACGAGCGGAAGCGAGGTCTGGAGCACGAGCCTTCCCGGCCTTCGCGCACCCGGATACCGGTATTGCTGCGGGGCGCCGTTCGATGTGCACGATCTCTCCGTCACGCCCGACGGGAACGTCATCGTCGCCATGTACAAAGAGCGGATCACGCCGGAGTACGATCTCGAGTATTCGCCGCTCTTCCAGGGTTTCGACGGTGACGACGGAACGCAGGAGTGGCAGTACGATCTCGACGCATTCAACACCGCCGATCCTCCAACCGTGATGGGTCTCGTCGGTCCGTCCAATCGCTTCTTCGTCCGGCTTTATTCGAACGGTTCTCGTCTGCTCGCCATCGATGCGGCGACCGGTGCGCCGGTGTGGAACACGCCCATCGTCTCGCCGACGACCGTGTTCCAGTATCTTTCGGAGATTCTCCTCGACCCTTCGGGCGACGTCGTCCTCGTCGGCGAGTCGTACTCGTATGACGGCTACGGGACGAATTATCTCTACGCTGCGAAGTACGCGGCGAACGACGGCACGCGAACCTGGCTGAGCGAGATTCGAGGCGACGATCTGCGACCGGGCCTTACCGAGGCCGACAGCAATTCGCGCGAGCGCGCGGTCACAGCGGCAGCCGATGCCGCCGGCAACATCTATGTCGGAGGCTCGCTCTGGGACGGCGAGGATGACCTCGCGGTGCTTCGCCTGCGGGCGGCCGACGGCGCCACCGAATGGTGGAGACTGGCGGATGGCTCGACGCCGCCTCCCTACGGCGGCTGCGACATCGTCAGGGACATCTTCGCAGGAGCCGACGGCCACGTCCGCTTCATTGGAGAGATCGGCTACGCCGACATCGGCATCTGCTCGACGGTCGTCTCTTCGCTCGACTCGGCAAACGGCGCGCTCGACGACATGCCGATCGGGATCGATCGCCTGACGATCCAGAACTCCGCCAATCCCGCCGCGACGAGGATCTCGCTTCTGTCCTCCGGCATCAGCACGTTCCCGCCCGGTCCGGACAACATCGGCGATCCGCGGTGCGACGCGCCCGGCGGCGGCGGCGCGAATCTTTCCGTCTTCAGCACGGGAGGCGCGACCTCGAATGTTTCGATACCGCTACCGTGCGAGAACTGGATAGCGCTCGGCGATCCCGCGCATCCGATCGGTTACGAGTACGAGGATCGCGAGCAGGTCAACGGCCCGTGCAACTCCATCGTGCTCTACGACAAGTTGCGCAAGGGTCGGCTCTCGGTACGCTGCTCCGGCGCGAACCCGGCCTCCCCGCTCGACTACGAGCTCGACGCGATGGGGCAGGGCAGCGTGGCGCTTCGCCTCGAGCTGCCGGGAACCGTCTACTGCGCCGAGGCGACTCCGTCGTCGAGCTCGATCGGAGCGGACAGCCCCGCGTCGTTCCGCGCCACCAAGGGATCGGCTCCGCTCGCTTGCCCCGCCCCCTGAGGGCATCTTCCCGAAACACGGGCCGAGATGGCAGTTTCTTCCTCGCAACGCGCGGCGACGCTGCGCATCGTGCTCCTTCGTCCGAAGCGCGGCGCCAACGTCGGCGCCGTCTGCCGCGCAATGAAGAACATGGGAGCGGGCGATCTCGTCATCGTCGGCGGCGAGTACGACGGCGAGGAAGCCCGTCGCACCGCCGTGCACGCCGGCGACGTCTACGAATCGATCCGCACCGCCGCGACGCTCGACGAAGCGATTGCGCCCGCGACGTTCGTGGTCGGCACCACTTCGCGAACCCAGCCGTGGAGCATCCCTGTCGTGCCGATCGACCAGGCCTTTGCCGAGGCCCGGGCGCACGGGCAAGCCAGCATCGCGCTCGTGTTCGGCCCCGAAGATCACGGTCTCGACAACCAGCAGCTCGCCCGCTGCCACCGCCTTGCCTTCGTGCCGACGGCAGACGCGTACGCATCGCTCAACCTCGCGCAGGCGGCGGTCGTCTGCCTGTACGAATGGCTGCGCTCGAGCCGCAACGAAGCCGGCAGCATGCCGCGGTCCGGCGATGCCGCAGCAGCCGATGACCGGACGCAGTCGGCCGCGCTCGCCGATCTCGAAGACGTGCTCGAAGAGATCGGATTTCTCGAGGGCGACCAGGCCGAGCGCGTGATGGCGACGATCCGCTCGATCCTGACTCGCAGCGGACTCGACGAGCGCGAGGTCGGCATTCTTCGCGGCATCGCGCGGCAGATCCGCTGGGCCGCTCGCCGCGAGCCGGCGCGCAAGCGGGCGGCGACGATCAAGTGATCGAGCCGGCTCCGAACGCGGCCATCGCGCTGCGCCGATTCACCGCAGTCCGACGTTGTTGCATGGAAGGCACTCGGCAAGTACGGTTGCTCGTGAATCGTCCGCACAGGGCGCGCCCGCCAGCCGTGAGGTGGAGTCGGTGAATCGCTCGATGTTCGCGCTGGCCAGGCGGCCCCGACTGTCGCTGATCGTCATGGTGGCGCTGACGCTCGTTGCGCTGGCGGGCATCACGCGCATCGGCTTCGACGGTTCCCTCGCGTCGCTGAGCGTCCCCGACGATCCCGCCCGGCTCTACAACGAACAGGTCCGCAAGGAATTCGGCGACGAAGAGATCGGCATCGCGCTCGTCGAGAGCGCGAACGTCTACACGCCCGAGAACATCGCCGCGCTCCGCGACCTGACCGACCGCCTCGCCAAGGTTCCGGGCGTAACCCGCACGCTCAGCATCACCAACGCTTCGGATCCGGTCGCCGACGTCTTCAATCCGCCGGCGCTGCTCGAAGCGGGCCCGGTCACGGCGGCGAGCGTCAAGGCACTTCAGGAGCGGGTCAAGGCCAACCCGATCTACGTTCCCAACCTCGTCGCTGCCGACGGGCAGGCTGCGGCAGTCACGGTGTTCTTCAAGAACGCGGTCACGACCGACGACGAAGCTGTCGTCGACCACGCGGTCCAGGACGTGATCGACAGCTACAAGGGCGACGCGAAGATCCATTACACCGGGATGTCGCACATCCGCGTGCAGGCGGTCGAGCGCATGCAGAGCGACCTGCTCGACTTCCTGCCGGCAAGCCTGCTGCTGATGGCGTTCGTGCTGTACGGCATCTTCCGTTCGATCCGGGCGACGCTGCTGCCGCTCGCGGCGCTCGCGATCAACGTCGGCTGCCTGATCGGGCTCATGGGATGGGCGGGCGAGCCGATCACGCTCGCGACGCTGGTGCTTCCGTCGCTGCTTCTGGTGATCGGCGGCTCGTACGCGATCCACATCGTGGATGCGTACCTCGAGCTCATCCGCAAGCCCGAGTCGGCGACGCTGCTTCCGGAAGAGATCTTCGGCCGCGTGCTCGACGAAGTCGCGCTGCCGGTGTTCGTCTCGGCGGTTACCAATGCGATCGGATTCGGATCGCTCGCGATTCATCCGATTCCTGCGATCGCGGGACTCGGAAAGTTCGCGGTGCTCGGGATCGCGGTCGTCACGTTCGGCTGCGTGCTCGGCATCCCGCTCGCGCTGCTCGCAATGCCGGGCCGCAAGATCGTCCACGTGCAGAAGGAAGGCGAGGAGGCGGCCGACGAACCGGCCGGCGTCGGCATGCCGTGGCTCGAGCGCGTCGTGCAGCGCATCGGCGCGATCTGCGTCGATCACCGGCTGAAAGTCCTGACCGGCGCGGCGATCGTGACGGGGATTGCCGCGTACGGCGCGATGCAGGTCCAGGTCGACACCGACTTTCTCAAGGCGTTCCGCCCCGGCTCACCGGTGCGCGAAAGCTTCGATGCGATCCAGCACAAGCTGGCCGGTCCGAATCCGATCTCGGTCGTGATCAGCGGACCCGAGCCCGGCTACTTCCGCGACATCGCGGCGCTGCGCCGCGTGAAAGACTTCCAGACATTCGTCGAAGGGCTGGACGGCGTCGACGAGAGCCTGTCGCTCGTCGACTACCTCGACGAGCTCGACCTCGGCCTTCAGAACGCCGGCGGCGAGATGATCCTGAACGAAGCGACCGGCGAGGTGATGGAGTCGCCGCCGCCGAAGAGCTTCTGGAAAGATCCTGAAAAGCAGCTTCCCGCCGTGATCCAGCTGGTCACGGCCAATCCGCGCTCGTTCTCGAGCGTGGTCGACAGGAACCTGCAGCGTCTTCACATCACGCTTCGCACGTCGCTGACCGGCTCGCTCGAGACGTCGGCGCTCGTCGAGAAGGTCAAGGCTTACGCTGCCGAAGCGTTCCCGCGCGGCGTCGACGTGCAGATGACCGGAACGCTGGTGGTGATGGCGTCGATCTCCGACCGGATCCTGCAGGGTCAGGTCGAGAGCACGGTCGTCGCGTACGGAATCATCTTCGTGCTGCTCGCGTTCATGTTCCTCTCGCTGCGGGTCGGCCTGATGGCGATGATCCCGAACGTGATCCCGAACGTCGTGTTCTTCGGGGTGATGGGTTTCGGCGGCATCGAGCTCAACCTCGCGACCAGCATCATTGCCGCCGTCGCGCTCGGCATCTCGGTCGACGACACCGTGCACTACATGGCGCGCCTGAACCGCGTCGTGAAGACCACCGGCACGCAGCGCGAGGCGCTGCTCGCGACGCTTCATCTCGTGAGCCGGCCGGTCATCGCGACGACCATCACGCTGGCCGCCGGATTCATGGTCATGGTGACGTCGAGCTTCGTCATCATCTCGACGTTCGGATGGCTGACGGCGCTGACGATGATCGCGGCGCTCTTGTGCAACCTGTTCCTGGTGCCCGCCATCCTTGCCACGGTGCCGGTGATCAGCGTGTGGGATCTGGTCTCGTCGCGCCTCGGTCCGAGCCCTCACCTTACGATTCCGCTGTTCGAAGGCCTCGGGCGCCTCGGCGTGCGCCTCGTCGTGCTGCTCGGCCAGCTCAAGACGTTCCGCAGCGGCGAGTACATCGTGCGTCGCGGCGAGGAAGGCCGCGAGATGTACCTGGTGCTGACCGGCGACGGGCAGGTGCAGCTCGATCACGGCGTCAACATTCCGCTTCCGCGCGGCGGCATCGTCGGCGAGATGGCGCTGCTGCGCCGCGCGCCGCGCGGCGCCGACGTCGTCGCGTCGAGCGATCTCGACGCTCTGGTGATCGACGAGGATTTCCTGCGGCGCCTGCGGATCCGCTACCCGCGTTTGGCTTCGAAGTTTTTCCTTAATATCGCCCGCATCCTCAGTGACCGGCTCGACGTGGCCAACCGGCGCGTAGGCTGACACACCCGCTCCGAGACATCGTCGTTCGTCCGTCCGACCCGGTCCCAAGAGGAGCTCATCATGCCGCGTGCCGCCGTCGTTTATCAGAAGGACCAGCCGATGAAGGTCGAACAGGTCGTGCTTCGCCCGATCGGCGAGCACGAGGTGCTGGTTCGCGTCAAGGCGTGCGGCGTCTGCCACAGCGACCTTTCGGCGCTGAACGAATTCTTCGCGTGCCCGACGCCGGTCATTCTCGGCCACGAAGCGGCCGGCATCGTCGAGGCCGTCGGCGCCGCCGTGACGAACGTGGAGCCGGGCGATCATGTCGTGGCCGCGTGGTCGCCGGCATGCGGCGAGTGCCGCTTCTGCAAGTCGGGACGGACGCACCTGTGCAACCTGTCCGACGATCCGACGTCGCGCGCGATGGACCGCGCGTCGGCCGGCGGAACGCCGGTCGCGTCATTCCTCGGTGTCGGCGGCTTCGCCGAGCAGATCATCCTCGCCGACAACGCGGTGATCCCGATCGACAAGTCGATGCCGCTCGATCGCGCGGCGCTGCTCGGCTGTGCGGTCATCACCGGATACGGCGCGGCCCGTTACGCGGCCGAGGTCCGCAGCGGCGACGACGTGGCGGTATTCGGATGCGGCGGCGTCGGGCTCAACATCATTCAGGGCGCGCGCCTTGCCGGCGCGAAGACGATCATCGCGATCGACCTCGACGACGGCAAGCTCGAGACCGCGCGCAGTTTCGGCGCGACGCATACGCTGCGCGGCGACGCCGAGAACCTGCACAAGCAGATCCGCGCGCTGACGCAGGAACGCGCCGGCCTCGACTTCGCGTTCGAGGCCGTCGGCAATCCCGAGATCGCCCGCATCGCGTTCCTGTCGATCGCCAAGGGCGGAGAGGTGATCCTCGTCGGCATCGCGCACATGAAAGAGAAAGTGTCGCTGTCGCAGATCGCCGCGGTCACGCAGGAGAAGGGCATGCGCGGCACGACCAACGGCTCGGCCGATTCGTGGAAGACCGTGCCTCTGCTGATCGAGCTCTACAAGAAGAAACAGCTGATGCTCGACGAGCTCGTCTCGCGCACGTACACGCTCGACCAGATCAACGACGCGATGGCCGACCTTCGCAGCGGACGCAATGCCAGGGGCGTCGTGCTGATGGACTGACCGTGCGCGGCATCGTCATCCATATGCGCCCGCGAGCTGCGGGCGGCGCGATCGTTTCGAGCCTGCTGTCCCTGCTGATGACGGCCGTGCTGGCGCTGGCGCCGGCTCCGCTTCGCGCGCAAGTCGAGCCGGCGGAGCCGCCCGAACCCCCGGGGCCGATCGTCAGCCCGTTCGGTCCCGGTTACGATCCGACCAGACCGGCGCCGACCGAACCCGAAACCAGCGGTCCCGGCATCGCGTCGGCCACCGTGATCTCTTCCGGTACGGCCGACATTCGCGAGTTTCATGCGCCGGACATCCACGCAGCCATGTCCTACAGCGCCGTCGTGCTCGACGCGCACATCCCGGCGGCTTCGACCACGCCGGTACTCGGCGCATCGTCGGTGTTCGCGAAGTCCGACGACGGGACGCAGACGCCGGTATACGCGATCTGTCTTCCGACGGCGGAAGCTCCGCTCACGGTCTACCACGGAGCCGACGGCCGACTGGCCAGGTGGCATATCGACACCGGGGGCAGGCTTTACGATTGCGGCGGACGAAATGCGCGCCTCGCGTACAAGCTCGGCGAAGGCGGAATGCGCGTGACGACCGAATCTGCATGGGACGGGCCGATGCTGTTCCTTTTCAAGACACCGGCCTCTCCGATCCGCCACATCGTCGTGGCCGGCCTCGACGTCGAAGTCGTGCAGCCGAAGACGGACGGCGACAGCACGAACTGAGGAAAACGATGGCGGTCATTCGCAAGAAGACGGGAAACTTTCTCGAGGATTTCAAGGTCGGCGCCGTGATGCGCCACAAGGGCGGAAAGACCGTCAACGAGGGCCTGTTCAACGCGTTCACCGAATTCAACATGACGACCAATCCGCTCTCGAAGAACCGCGAGTATGCGCGCCTGTACGGTTACGACGACATCGTCTGCCCGCCCGGCCTCGTCATGCTCGTCGTGTTCTCGCAGACGGTCGAGGACGTTTCCGAGAACGCGCGCGCGAATCTCGAGTACATCAACATGCGCTTCGGTGCGCCCGTGTACCCTGGAGATACGCTCGAGGCCGAGACCACCGTGCTCGGCGTCACCCGGTCGTCGAAGGATCCCACCCTCGGCGTCGTTCACGTGGCGAGTCTCGGCCGCAAGCAGACCGGCGAGGTCGTCATTGCGTTCGAGCGCAAGGTCCAGGTCTGGAAAGGCGACATGTCGGCAACCGTCGTCGATGCGCAGATCGGCCAGAAGCCGTCGGTCGAATGCACGCCGTGGATCCCGCCGTACGACAAGACCCGCGCCTACGGGTCCAAGGCGCACCTTTCGAACCGCGACACGTACTTCGAGGATTTCCATGCGGGCGACGTCTACGAGCATTCGCGCGGCCGCGTGATGACCGACGAGCACATCGCGCTGACGGCGCAGCTCGACAACACGTCGCAGGTGCACTGCAACCAGCACATGATCGACTCGAACCCCGACAAGTACCTCGGCGGCCGCCTGATCATCTTTGGCGGCATTCCGTTCAACCTGTGTCTCGGCATCTCTTCGCCCGACATCGCCGACAACTCGCTGGCCGACGTCGTCTACACGACCGGGCGCCACGTCGCGCCGCTGTTTTCCGGCGACACGGTGTTCGCGGCGACCGAGATCCGCGAGTGCCGCGACTATCCCGGTCGCCCGGATCTTGGTCTGGTTGCGGTGACGCTGCGCGGTCACAAATTTCGCAAGCCCAAAGAAGGCGAAGAGGGTCCGCAGAAGGTCGAGATCTTCATTCTCGACAGAGAGCTGGCCGTCAAGCGCCGCGGGTACTACACCTGAAGTGATGAAGAGCGAGAAACCGCGAGTGCCTGCCCGAGAGCCTGCAGAGGAAATTCCCTACGAAGGCGTCCGGACGCCCGCGTGGTTCTCCGGTCTCAAGCCCGAGTGGAAAGCACTCGACGAACACGCCGGCGTGTTCGATGCGAGCTGGCGCCGCTGGTTTCCCGCCGTCGGCGAGGAGCGGCGCGAATTCCTGCACGGACAGACCACCGCCAACGTCACCGCGCTCCAGCCGGGAACCGGCGCGCCGGCAGCGACGCTCACGGCCCAAGGCCGGCCGCTCGCGCTGTTCGCGCTGTATGAGACCGGCGAGCGCATCTGGATCGCATCGACCGCTTCGGCGGCAGCGGCGACGCGCACGGCGCTGTCGAGATTCCTGGTCGCCGACGACTGCGATTTCGAACCCGACGTCGACGCACGCTGCATGACGGTTGCCGGTCCGCGCGCCGCGGACATCCTTTCGCGCAACGGCGCGGCCGGAGCGCCATCGCTCGGGCCGTGGGCCGTCACGTCGACGACGATTGCCGGAGAAGACGTGCAGATCTTCTCGCGCGCGGACCTTCGCGTGCCGTGTTACGACGTACTGGTCTGCAATCCGGAGGGAAGGCCGGGCGACGCGGATCGCGTGCTGCGTGCAATCGAGTCGTCCGGCGCCGTGCGCTGCGGTGCTGCAGCGCTCGAGATCGTGCGCATCGAGAGCGGCACGGTTCGCTACGGCGTCGATCTCGATGAAAAGCGCATCGCGATCGAAGCGCGGCTCGAGTGGGCCATTCATTTCGCGAAAGGCTGCTACGTGGGCCAGGAAGTCATCGAGCGCGCCGTCAGCCGCGGACGCATCAACCACGAGATGTGCCTGCTCAAGGTCGCGCCGGGCGTGGCGCCGGGCGCGACCGTCGAAGGCGGCACGGACAGCGACGTCGTGACCAGCGTTGCCGTGTCACCGCGGCTCGGGCCGATCGCACTGGCCTATCTCCCGGCGAAGAGCGCGGCCGGAGGCAGCGTGATGCTTCGCAGCGCAGACGTGTCGTCGAAGGCCACACTGCTGCCATGGCCGCGGGCGCGCGTGCTCGCCGGCCGCGGGTAACAGATCGACGTGAGCGCGGGGGCATCCACAGTCGTCGAGGGTCGCTTCCGCTGGTTCGTGCGCGGCGACATCGACGGCTTCTTCGGTCTCGCGATCGACAACCTCGTCCAGCTGCTCGTCATCGTCGGCCTCTGCCGCTCGGTGCTCGGTTTCAGCGACGAGCTGCTGTTCGGGCGCGTGCTGCCCGGCGCCGCCGTGTCGATCCTGGTCGGCAACATCTTCTATTCGTGGCAGGCGTCGCGGCTTGCGGCGCGCACGGGGCGCGCGAACGTGACCGCGCTGCCGTACGGCATCAATACCGTCAGCCTGTTCGCGTTCATTTTTCTCGTGATGCTCCCGTCCAAGCTCGCTGCGCAGGGCGCCGGCATGTCGGCGGACGAAGCTTCGCAGCGCGCGTGGCGCGACGGGCTTGCCGCGTGCTTCGGAAGCGGCGTGCTCGAGTGCGCCGGCGCGTTCGTTGCCGAGGCGATCCGCCGCAGCACTCCGCGCGCGGCGCTGCTGTCGTCGCTCGCCGGCATTGCCGTGTCGTTCATCGCGCTCGGGTTCTTCTTCAAGGCGTATGCGTCGCCGATGGTCGGCATCCCGACGCTCGTCATCGTGCTGGTCGCGTACTTCGGCCGCGTGCGCTTCGCCGGCGGCATACCCGGCGGGCTGATCGCGATTGCGGCCGGTACGCTGCTTTGCTGGCTGAGCGGTGTGGCCGGCGCTGCCGACGGCGCGTGGCAGGGTGCGCTCGCCAATCTCGGCCTGCGCCTTCCGCATGCGGCGCTCGGCGATCTGCTGCGCTCGATCGGCGACGGGAGCCTCGTCGCGTATCTGTCGGTGATCGTGCCGATGGGCGTCGTCAACGTCGTCGGCTCGCTGCAGAACATCGAAAGCGCTTCGGCAGCGGGCGACGAGTACGAGGCGCGGCCGTCGCTGCTCGCCAACGGCATCGGCACGCTCGCGGCGTGCGTGTTCGGCAGCTGTTTTCCGACCACGATCTACATCGGACATCCCGGATGGAAGGCAATGGGTGCGCGCGCCGGCTACTCGATCCTCGGCGGTGCGTTCGCGACCGTGCTGTGCCTTACCGGCGCGGCGGGCATCGTCGCGCTCGCGGTGCCGATCGAAGCCGGCATGGCGATCGTGCTGTGGATCGGCATCGTCATCGTCGCGCAGGCGTTCGAAGCGACGCCGCGCAAGCACGCTGCCGCGGTTGCGGTCGGGCTGCTGCCCGGCGTTGCAGCCTGGGGCACGCTGATGCTGAAGACCGGGCTTCGCGCCGGCGGCGCCGGAGTTCCCGGCGGGCCGCCGTTCTCCGCGGCGCTCGAACAGTCGCTCGCCAATTTCGATCTTGCCGGACGTGGTGCGTTCGCGCTCGAACAGGGCTTCATCTTCACCGCAATGATCCTTGCGGCGGCGACCGCGGAGATCATCGACCGGCGTTTCGATCGCGCGGCGGCATGGTGCGCCGTCGCCGCCGTGCTGTCGTTCGTCGGGCTCATGCACGCGTACACGTGGACGCCCGGCGATACGGTCGTCGCGCTCGGTTTCGGCACCGGCGCTTCGTGGGCGGGTGCCTATCTCCTCGCGGCAGGCATCCTGGCGGTGATCCCGATGATCACCACCGAAGGCGAAGGCGGACACTGAGGCGCGCAATGGTGCTGGTCTTCGCGTACGGCTCCAATCTCTGCATCGAAAGGCTGCATGCGCGCACGCCGAGCGCGCGTGTCGTGTCGGTTGCGACACTCGCCGGCCACACGCTTCGCTGGCACAAGCGCAGCCGCGACGGCTCCGGCAAGTGCGACGCATTCGAGACCGGCTGCGAGGACGACCGGATCTGGGGCGTCGTCTACGAGCTGACTCCCGAAGACAAGATCGTTCTCGACGCGTTCGAAGGGCTCGGCGAAGATTACTTCGAAAAGACCGTTACCGTGCGCTCACCGGACGGCGAAAGCTTCGAAGCGACCGCATACGTGGCCAACCCCGAGCTTCTCGACGAGAACGTGCGGCCGTACCGCTGGTACAAAGGCTTCGTGACGACCGGAGCTGTGCAGCACGAGTTTCCCAAGGAATATCTCGACGTGCTCGAAGCCGTCGAGGAGCACGACGACGTCGACCGCGAGCGTCACGAGCGCGAATGGACGGTGCTCGAAGCGGCGCTGCGACGGCTGCGCAGATAACTGTCCGTTCGCTATCCGAACAGCAGCTTGCTGCCGGCGATCAGCAGCACCACCGCGAGCAGTCGCTTGATCACGACCGGAGCGAAGCGCCGGCTCCCGTAGTACGATCCCACCGCCCCGCCGATGCCGGCCGCCGCGAGCAGGGCGAACGCGAACGCCGGAAACTGCCCGGTGCTCGTCACGTTGCCGAGCAGCCCCGAAATCGAGTTCACGAGAATGAACAGTGACGACGTCGCGGCGGTCGGCTTGGTGCGGGCCCAGTGCATCAGCAGCATCACCGGCGTCAGGAAGATGCCGCCGCCGGTTCCGGTAAGCCCCGACAACAGGCCGATTGCTCCGCCGACGCCGACGGCGACCGGAACAGGCGGCCGGCTCGGCTCGATCTCGGCCGGCGGGCGCGCGAAGAAGCGGGCCGCCGAATACAGCAGGACCACGCCGACCAGCATGTGAAACACGTGCGCCGGCAGCGTCAGGTAGCCGCCCATGTACGCGAGCGGAACCGACAGCAGCGCAAACGGCCAGAACAGCGGCCACGAGAAATGCCCGGCCCTCCAGAACTGAAAGCTGCCGATCGAGGCGACGAGGATGTTGAGCGCAAGCGCCGTCGGCTTGATGGACGCCGGCGCAAGCCCGGCGAGCGACATGATGGCGATGTAGCCGGATGCCCCGGCGTGACCGACCGACGAGTAGAGGAAGGCGATCACGAGAACGCCGAGCGTGAGCAGCATGAGGGTTTCGGCAGTCACGGAGTCAGAGCTTCCCACGGAGAGGTCGCGCGCAGCGCTGCGGACAGTCGCAGATCCCCGCGATGCCGGGCGCGGTCAATGCTCGGGACCGGTCTCGGTTGCGGCCTTGCGCAGCGCCGCGATGCGCTCGGCGCTCGGCTCGGGAATCCCGGCCTTGCGAAGCTTCGATGCAACCACCGGCTGCTCGCTCAGGATGGCGAATTCGAGGAGCGTGACTTCGTCGTCCATCTTCACCCGCGGGTCGGCGCCGGCATCGATCAGCATGCCGACCATGTCGGGATTGCTCTTGCCGACCGCGAGAGTCAGCGCATCGAAATCGGAATCCTCGTCGGTCATGCGTGCCGACAGTTTCGGTCTGGCTTCGAGAAGCGCGCGCAGCACGCCGGAGTTTCCGGAAGCGACGGCCTGCATGACGGCGGTCTTGCCGTTGTCGGCGGCCTCGTCGATATCGGCGCCGGCGCCGAGAAGCGCTTTGACGACGGCCGCCGTTCCGGTCGACGACGCGGCGGCGATCAGTGCGGTATCGCCTTCGCGCGGTTTCAGGTCCTCGTCGACGGCATGCAGCTTCAGGTTCACGTTCGCTCCCGCGCGAAGCAGCAGCTTGACGGTATCGATGTCACCGTTCTCGGAGGCGAGGAACAGCGGAGACAGGCCCGCGCTCGTGCGGTTCGGATCGGCCTTCGCGTCGAGAAGCAGCGAGACGATCTCGCTGTGGCGCCCGGCGGTCGCATAGAGCAGCGCGTTGGCTCCCGATGTTCGCGACGCGTTCGGATCGACGCCTTCCTTGAGCAGCTGCCGGACCTTGTCGGTATTGCCGTCCTCGCAGGCCACCAGCAGGTCGGCGCTGCGGAGGATCGCTTTGACCTCCGAGATCTCCTCGGGCTTCGGCGCCGGCATTTCCTTCGCTGGCTTGGTCGCGGCCGATGCGGTGAGGGGCACGAGCATCGCCGCTGCGACGAACGCCCAGCTCAGCATGGATATCGCGGTGTGGAGCGGAGCCGGACGGGACAAGAGCATGCGCGAGTGTGCCAAAAACCTGTTCGCGACGAAAGATCCGGACGTGTGCGATCAGATGTCGTCGACTCCGGCCGGGAACAGCGGCTCGATTGCATGCTCGGCGATGTCGAAATCGATCTCCGCCGCAGTGGGTTCGCTCGCCGGCAGCGCGGCGGCATCGAGGATGAGCGGCAGCAGCCGGCCGTCGCTCGACGAGTTCAGGAAAAACCCGGGACGCGACAGCGCGAAGTGCACGCCACGACGGATGGCGTCCGGATCGGTCAGCGGCTCGTACCAGCTGAAGTGCGGCGCATCGCTGCCGTCTCCCCACCGCCGCCGCGCGATGGACTTGATCGTCTGCACGGCCACTCCGCGCGCGAAGCAGATGTCGATGAGCGCCTCGAAGTCGGCGGCGTAGGCCGGCTGCCGCATCATCGACGCATTGTAGGGGACGAGCACGCTGTCGAACGCGAAGCGCTCGAGGCTGCGGATGTGCTGGCGGGCGACCGAGTATCCGTGCCCCGTCACGCCGAGGAAGCGCACCAGGCCTTCGCTTCGCGCATCGATGAGCGCTTCGAGCGCGCCGCCCGGCCCCATCGCGACTTCCCAGTCGTGTTCGGCAACGAGGTTGTGAAGCTGGATCAGGTCGACGTGGCAGGCGCCGAGTCGTTCGAGCGAGCGATGAATGCTTTCGCGCGCGCCGCTTTTCGTGCGGGCGCCGGTCTTGGTCGCAAGGAAGAAGTCCCTGCGGTGCCTCGTCATCCACGGCGCGATGCGAAGCTCGGAATCGCCGTAGTCGGCAGCGGTGTCGATGTGGTTGACGCCGCGCTCGAGGAGCAGCTCGAGCAGGCGGTCGGCGCGCTCCTGGCGCATCGAGAACAGCGCGGCGGCGCCGAAGATCACGCGGCTCGAGTCGTGTCCGGTGCGTCCGAACGGTGCCTTGTCGATGCTGCCGGCGCGAGTGACCACGGCGGATCTTTTAGTCGGTACGCGGGCGTCGTGCGAGCGCCGCGCCGAGAATACACGAGAGCATCACGGCGCTCCGAGGTGCACGGGATTTTCGCCTGCGCCGTCGAGCCACAGATCGATGCCGGTGAGCTTTCCGCCGCTCGCATGCAGCACGATCCGGCGGGCGCTCCTGCCTTGGAACGCCCCGCGATCGATCGTCCGCGCGGGCGCGACCACGATGTCGGCGTCGCCGCCGTGGAATTCGCATCGACCTGTGCCTGCAGCGGTGATGCGGGCGCATGCATCCGCCTCGGCGAGGTCCGGCTCGAGCCCGAACGGCCACGGCAACTGCACTGCGGGCGGCGTGGATACTGCCGATTCCTTCGCGGCGAGGTCGCCCGCGGCTGCGGGTGCAGATTGATCCCGCAACTCCGCCCGTGAGCGCAGGGCAGCGACAGCAGGAGGCGGCGGAGCTGCAGCCGGCGGAGCCGCAGCGGGCGCAGCCGGAGCAGAAAGCCGCGCGGAATCCGTTTGCGGTGCATCGGCGAGGAACTGGTCTTCGCTCTTCGCACGGCTCTCCACCGTATCGACCGCGCGCGAGTGGTCCGCATGCGGCTCCGGCTCGAGGCGCGTCAGCGCGAACGTAACGAGAATGCTCGCGGCCGCAGCAAGCGGAACTCCCCAGCGAATGAGCGTCCGGCTGCGCAGCGAGCGGCGTCGCGTCGCCTGGCGGCGAGCGGCGGCAAGAATTGCGTTGTCGATTTCGACCGGAGGCTCGAGCTTCGGCATCGTGTGGTAGAGACGGCGAAGCGATTCGTCGTCCGGCATTGCATCGGAATCGTCGTGAGCGCCGGCGTTCGGATCGTCGGTCACAGCCATCCCTCCAGGCAGCGTCTCAGCTTCGCGATTGCGTAGCGCACGCGGCTCTTGACGGTTTCAGCCTCGGCGCCGGTCACCGCGGCAATCTCGCCGAGCGCGAGCCCGGATTCTTCCTTCAGCAGGAACGCTTCGCGCTGCGCGGGCGGAAGGCCGTCGAGGCAGTGGCGCACGGCTTCGGCCGTTCCGCGGTGAGCTTCGGACGCGATTTCGCATTCGTCGGCAAGCTCCGGTGCATTCTCCGCATCGAGCGATACATCGAGAGGATGGCTGCGACGCCCGCGGCTGCGATAGTGGTCGACGAGCCGCGAATGCGCGATGCGGTAGAGGTAGCTTTTCAGCGTCGCGACCGGAGTCCAGCGGTCGCGGCTGCGCACGAGCGTCATCCATACGTCCTGGTAGAGCTCGTCGGCCGCTGCTTCGCCGCCCGCCTGGCGAACGAGGAAGCGGTAGAGCGATCCGCGGTAGCGCCTGTACAGGATATCGAATGCCGACGGATCTCCGCGCTGCCACGAGAGCATCAGGTCTTCGTCGGACGCGTTTTCGAGGATCGCGGGCATGCGCCGTGCCATCGTAGTCCGGTCCGCGGTGCAAGCGGAAGCGCGACTCGCGTCCTGCGCACGTATTCGCTGCCTTGACTCGCACCATGGCGGCGGACTAAGAGGGACCATGCCATTCCCTCGGATCATTTCCATCATGGCCGCGTTGTCTCTGGTCGTCGCCGGCAATGCCGCGGCCGACGATGTGAGCGGCCACTGGTACGTGGCGCTCGATCCTCCGAGTTTCGCCGACATTGCACAGACAGAATCGGCAATTACGCTGACGTGGACGGAAGATGCGACGACCTACGATTTTGCCGGCACGATCAGCGGCGATCAGATCTCGGCCACGGACTCGCCTTATCAGCTGAACGCTACCATCGGCTCGAGCCATATTTACGGATATGTTGTTGAATCCGGTGTCAGCGCGCGCTTTCGCGAGCTCTTTCGCTGCGAATGTTTCGACGGCAATGCCGTCAGCGGCGACGGCTGCGATTCGCGGTGCCGGCTCGAGCCGTGCTTCGACTGCAGCGGTGATCCTTCGGTTTGCACCCCGATGGCCGACTCGACCACCTGTGACGACGGTAACGATTGCACTCAAGGCGAAATGTGCACTTCGGGCGTCTGTGGCGGCGGTTCCCTGCTCGATTCATGCGTCGACCTGACCGGACTCTGGCGCGTGATCTTCGACATGCCCGGGTATGCAATCCATTCCGTACACGGCGATCGTTATGAGCAACGCGGCGGCCGTTACCATGATTACGGAGACACGATCGACCCCGACGAATTCTTTACGCCCGAGGGTGTGATCGTTCCTGCGACCGGGGCAATGTCGAGTCAGTATCCGGGATCGTTCCCCTGGTACTGCGAAGAGCATTTCAACGCCACGGCTTCGCTCGACAATCTCCGTTTCAGCGGCGGCGGGATCTCATACGCGAGCACTCCTCATGGATGCGTCGGATTCCCGTACACGGTCGTCGCGAATCGCTGCGACGAGGCCGCCGGTTGTTTCGTGACCGATTGCAGCGGAATCGCCGACGGGCTTGCGTGTGAAGACGGCGATCCATGCACGAAGGCCGACATCTGCTCGGCGGGCGACTGCACGGGCGGCCCTTCACCATGCGGCCTCTGCGAGGTCTGCGAAGCCGACGGATCCTGCGTCTACGGGCCGAGGACGGACTGTCTCGAGACGACCCGGGCCACCGGCAGCATGTTGCAGCTCGCGAGCAGCGGTGCGGGCAAGCTGCGTTTTTCATGGAAGAAGGGAGTAGCCGTGGGCGTCGCCGACATCGGAGACCCGCCGACCGATGAAACCGGTCTGTGCGTTTTCGACGAGGCGTCCCCGTCACCGGCTCTCGTGCTGCAGCAGCCGATCCGGCCGGGCTTCTGCGACACGGCTTCGTGCTGGACGGTCGCCGACGACCGGGTCACGTACAAGAGCCACGTCGACGATCAGTCCGGCACTCTTACGATCGCGCTGCAAGGCGGCGGCGACGGCGAGTCGAGCCTGACCATGAAAGCACGCGGATATCTGCTCGACACGTTTCCGGCGACGCCTGTCGCGACGCCGCTGCGTGCGCAGTTTCAGATCCGTAACGGCACGTGCTTCGAAGCCGAATTTCTTTCCGACGGCGTTCGCAGCAACGCGGACGGTAAATTCCGTGCCAGCGGCGGAACGCAGTGACGGCCGGCGTCAGTCTTCCGTTGCGACGATGACCGCACCGCCGGACGCCGGGCTTTCCCCGTCGAGTGCATCTGCTCCGAGCGCGTCCCGCCACTCCGCCACCAGCTCGCACGTGCGATACCCGCTTCGATGCGGAAGCGTCGCCAGGTCCGCCGGCGTATCGACGTCGACGGCAAACCCGTCGAGCCCGAGGATCAGCATCTCCAGCGTGCGCGCGCGGCATTCGGTGCGATAGGCGGCAAGGCTTTCGCCTTCGAAGCGGAAATCGATTCCGGCCGGAAGGCTGAGCACGAGCCCGTTGGTGCCGGTCGCCGAAGCCGACGGCACCACGATCACCGGATAGCGCTCGGCATCGACTTCGAAGAGCGCATCGATCTCGAACGGATCGAGCAGCGGAACGTCGCCCGGAATCACGAGAAGGCGGCGGACGCCCTGTTTTTCGAGCTCGGCGGCGGCGAACCCGACGGCGGCGTTCAGGCCTCGCGCAGGGCCTTCCGCGAGTGCTTCGGCTCCGCATCGACGCGCATGGCGAAGCAGGTCCGTATCCGAGCTGACGACCACGATGCGGTCGAGGCGAGTCGCGGCCGTCAGCGCGCTGATCATGTCTTCGAGCATCGCGAGCGCGAGCGTTTCGCGACGCGCGTCGTCGAGGCAGCCGGCAAGGCGCTTTTTGGCGCCGGCAATCGAACGTACCGGAATCAGGGCCGCATTCACGTGGCGACCGTAAGCGAGACCTCGCCGCCAGTAAAGGTGCAGCGCCTTCCGGAGCCTTCTGCCCGTAACCACAGGGCAAACGCTTTTGCCCGCCAGAAAGCGCAAAGCCTTTTGCCCGCCACATCGGGCAAAGCCTTTTGCCCGCCAGTAGACATCGGGTATAACGCCGCGGCTTTTCGCTTCGGGCCTGTGGCCGGAGCGGAATTCGGCGGCGAATGCGAATTATCGGCGGAACCTTCGGCGGCCGCCGTCTGCGGGCGGTCGAAGGGCATCGGACGAGGCCCACCAGCGATCGCGTTCGCGAAGCACTGTTCAGTCGCATCGAGGCGCGCTACGGCCTGGAAGGCTCGTCGGTGCTCGATGTGTTCGCAGGCACCGGGGCGCTTGCCATCGAGGCGCTCAGTCGCGGAGCATCGCGCGCGGTCTGCATCGAGATGGAGCGCCGGGCGCTCGAGACCTTGCGGCGAAACCTGCGCGACCTCGACCTGACGGCGAAGGCCCGGGTCATCGGCGAGGACTTTCGCAAAGTGCTCGCGAGGCTGAAAAGCTTCGACGGCGTGTTCATCGATCCGCCGTACGGCAAAGGCCTCGCCGGCGATGCACTGGCGGCGGTGGCATCGCTCGGGCTTGTAAAGCAGGGCGGCTGGGTCACGGTCGAGGTCGGACGCCGCGAAGATACCGACGAGCGCGTCGAGGGGCAGGGACTGGTGCTGCGGCGGGTACGCGAGGATTCGTACGGCGATACGAAACTCGCGCTCTACGAAGCCGAGGCTGCGGCAACGCAGGACGAGCGGGAAGAACAGGACGGCAGCCGGCAAGCGCCGGCGGAGGTCGAGCGATGAAATCCAGCTTTGCGGTCTATCCCGGATCTTTCGATCCGATGACCAACGGTCATCTCGACATCCTTCGCCGCGCGCTGGTCGTGTTCAAGGAAGTCCGCATCGCCGTTGCCTATAACCAGGAGAAACCATCCGGGCTGTTCACGCCCCCGGAGCGCGTGACCATCATCCAGGAAGTCGTCGCCGAATTTGGTCCGCGCGTGACGGCCGATGCGTTCCACGGTCTTCTGACCGACTACTGCCGCCGCATCGGCGCCGGCACGATCGTCCGCGGCCTGCGCGCCGTGGCCGACTTCGAGTACGAGTTCCAGATGACGATGATGAACCGGCATCTCGCGCCGGACCTGGAGACGGTGTTCCTGATGGCCGGCGAGCAGCACTTCTACACCAGCAGCAAGCTCGTCAAGGAAGTCGCGTCGCTCGGCGGCGACGTACACGGGATGGTACCGGATGCCGTCGAGCCGCACCTGATGATGAGGGTAGGGCGACGGTGAACGCATGAGCGCGTCCGTACAGTCCGCACCTCGCCTTGCGAGCCGTCTCGCGCGCGTCAAGCCGTCGTCGACGCTCGCGATGACGTCGAAAGTGCTCGAGCTGCAGCAGAAAGGCGTCAAGGTCATCGGCTTTGCGGCCGGCGAGCCGGACTTTCCGACGTGGGAGTCGGTATGCGAATCCGCCCACGACGCGATCCGTGCAGGCGAATTCCGCTACACGGCAGTTGGCGGAACTCCAAGGCTCAAGCAGGCGATCCGCACCAAGCTCGAGCGCGACAACGCGCTCGTCTACTCGGACGCCGAAGTCATCGCGAGCTGCGGCGGAAAGCATTCGCTGTACAACGCGATGCAGGCGGTGCTCGACGAAGGCGACGAAGTCGTCATCCCCGGGCCGTACTGGGTGAGCTATCCCGACATGGCCGCGCTCTCAGGCGGTGTCGCGAAGATTGCGATGGCAAGCGAAGCCAACGGCTTCCTGCTGACGCCCGCCGAGCTCGAAGCGGCGCTTACGCCGGCGACGAAGCTCGTCGTGCTCAACAGCCCGTCCAATCCGACCGGCGCGACCTATTCGGAGGAACAGATTGCCGCGCTCGCGCGCGTGCTGGCAAAACATTCGTGCTGGGTGATCGTCGACGACGTCTACGAGATGATCCGCTACGACGGTACCCACCCGCGGCACCTGGTCACGCTCGAGCCGTCCTTGCGCGACCGCACGATCATCTGCAATTCGGTTTCGAAGACGTATGCGATGACGGGATGGCGCATCGGCTATACGGCTGCGCCGACCGCGGTGATTCGCGCGATCACGACGCTGCAGAGCCAGTCGACGTCCAATCCGAGCTCGATCGCGCAGGCCGCTGCCGCCGCTGCCCTGTCGGGCCCGCAGGAGCTGCTCACGCCAATGGTCGAACAGTTCCGCAAGCGGCGCGACTACATCTGCGAGCGCGTCGGCGCGATCGACGGCCTGTCGGTCGCGGTTCCGGGCGGAGCGTTCTACGTCTTCATCAACGGCCGCGACGTGTTCGCCAAAGCCGGCGTCACTGACGGCGACGGCCTTGCGCTGAGGCTCCTCGAAGGTGCGGAAGTCGGCGTCGTCGGCGGCAACGACTTCGGCAGCAGGGATCACTTCCGCATCTCGTACGCGACCTCGATGGAAATGATCGAGCGCGGCATGGACAGCATCGAGCGCTATCTCGGTTCGCTTTGAAATGAAGCAGGTCATCCTCGAGCAGCCCGGGCGCCTTGCAGTGCGCGAGGTGGCTGATCCGTCGCCGGGGCCCGGCGACGTCGTGATCGACGTGCGCGCGGCGCTGACGTGCGGCACGGATCTCAAGGCGTACCGGCGCGGACATCCGAAGTTCCCGTGCCCGACGCCGTTCGGCCACGAAGCGAGCGGCATTGTCATCGCGAAAGGAAAGGACGTCGCCGGATTCGAGATCGGCGAGGCGATCATGCTCGCCAACAGCGCGCCGTGCGGAAACTGTTTCTGGTGCCGGCGCGATGAAGAGAATCTCTGCGAGACATTGACCGACGAGCTTCTGTTCGGGGCCTACGCGGAGCAGCTGCTGGTTCCGGCCCGGATCCTGCGGCGCAACGTTTTCGCAAAGCCGGACGGGCTTTCGTTCGAGCACGCGGCGCTGCTCGAGCCGCTCTCGTCGGTATGCTTCGGGCTCACGAAAATCCCGTCGCGACGGATCCGCGGCGACGCGACCGTTCTGCTTCTCGGCAGCGGACCGATTGCAATGCTGTGGCTTCGCAGCCTCCAGGCCCACGGCGCCGAGCGCGTGATCGTGGCCGCGCGCCGCGAAGCGCGGCTCGAAGCGGCAAGAAGCATGGGCGCGTTTGCGGCCATTGCGATCGGCGAACCGTCCGGGCTGCAGCAACTCGAAGCGCTGGTCTCCGAAGCCACCGGCGGCCGCGGCTGCGATTCGGTCATCGAGTGCACCGGCGAGCCCGCCGTCTGGGAAATGGCGCCGAAGCTGTGCCGCCGCGGCGGCAGCGTCGTGCTGTTCGGCGGCTGCGCGTCGGGCACGCAGGTACGTTTCGACACCTCGCGGCTGCACTATGACGGCGTCGAGATTTCGAGCCCGTTCCATTTCCGTCCGCGCGATGTTGCCGAAGCGCGCCGGCTCCTGATGCAGGCGGGCATCGACTGGTCGCCTCTGGTCAGCGGGCACGCGGCGCTCGACGACGTTCCGTCGCTGTTCGCACGACTCGGAGATGCAGGAGAAATGAAGATCGCGATCACTGCGGACAAAACAGCCGCCACCGGAAACCCGCAATGAAAGTCGCACGCCTCTACAGCGCGACCGATATCCGCGTCGAGGACATCGAGCGGCCGGTGCCGGGGCCCGGCCAGGCGCTCGTGCGGACTCGCGCATGCGGCATCTGCACCGGCGACATCATGGGCTGGTATCTGGAGCGGCGCGCGCCGCTTGTGTTCGGCCACGAGCCGGCCGGCGACATCATCGCGCTCGGCGAAGGCGCGGCCGACGTGGTGGCGACCGATCCGGACGGATCCGTGCGCGCCGCGGGTTACGCCGTCGGCGATCGCGTGTTCGTGCATCACCATGCGCCGTGCGGCGTGTGCCGTCAGTGCCGGCGCGGCCGTCACGTGCACTGCGCGACGTGGCGCCGCACCAATCTGGTTCCCGGCGGCATGGCCGAGTTCTTCCTGGTCGGCGCCGAGAACCTCGCGACCGACACGCTGCGGCTTCCGGATACGATGAGCTATGCGGCGGCGAGCCTGGTCGAGCCGGCAGCGTGTGCAGTCAAGTCGCTCAGGCGCGCGGATCTGATCCGCGGCGACACGATGCTCGTCGTCGGACTCGGCATCATGGGAATGCTTCACGTGGTGTTAGGCAAGGCCGCGGGTCTGCGCGTCGTCGGCGCGGATCTCGTCGACTTCCGCCTGCGAAGGGCGCTCGAGCTCGGGGCGGACGATGTGATCGACGTACGCAGGACGACACTCGCCGACGGAATGCTTGCGATGGGCTCCGGGGAGAAGGCCGACGCGGTCATCTGCGGCCCCGGATCGATCGAAGCGATGGAAGCCAGCATCGAAGCGGTCGCGCCCGGCGGACGCGTGGTGCTGTTCACGACGTCGAAGCCCGCCGACGTCCTTCCGGTCAAACCGTACCGGATCTACTTCGACGAGATCTCGATCGTGCCGAGTTATTCGTGCGGACCCGACGACACGCGCGCGGCGTTCGATGCGATCGAAAGTGGCGTGATTCGCGAGCAGGACCTGATCACCCATCGCTTCGGCCTCGCCAGCATCCGCGAAGCGTTCGACAAGGCGGCCCAGGTGGAAGAGGCGCTCAAGACCATCGTCGAGTTCGACGCGTCCGGCGAGAGACGGGCGTAATGGCAAGCGTGCGGCAAGCAGCGTAGGGCAAGGGGAACAAGGACGGGAAAAGGGCACGACCGGCCGGCCGTGCCCTCTCGCAGGAAGGTTACTTTCGCAGTCCCTTGTGGAAAACGGCCTCGGCCTTTTCCGATGCCATCGACGCGCGCTCGGAGGCTGCTTCGGCACGGTTCGCGGCCGCTTCGGCACGGTTGGCTGCTTCTTCGATTCTCATGAGATCGCCCTCGGCGATCGTTCCACCACCACCACCACCGCCGCCTGCGCTGCTGCTGCTGCGATGGCCTTTCATCGCCATGCAGCCGCTCGACAGCGTGGCAACCGTGACCAGAACCACGATCCACTTCGCTTTCATCATTCTGCTCGCTCCTTTTGGATTCTGTTCGCCGGGATCGTCGCGCCGGAACGTCCTGCCGCCTGGTCCCGCACTTCCGTGAGGAAGATAAACCGGCCACTCCCCTTTAGCCAGATCCACCTGCGCGCAACCGAAAGCCCGGGCTACCTCGGTACGGTCGCGCCGCCGAGCCTGGCGAAGGTCGCTCCCTCCGGATCCTTGATTTTCCAGTCGACGAATTCGATTGACGTGCACGCGGGCATGGCGGCGCCATTCGGGCCAACCAGCGGGAGCAACGCTTCCGCGCTACTGCTGTCGAATTCCATCTTTCCGTCGTGCGGCATCGAGTAGGAGAAAGCCACGGGGAAATCGATGACGGTCATGTCGCCGCCATCGCGGTCGTCAAAAGTCGCGCGGCTCAGCGTCGCGAACTCCCAGCCATCGTCGAGCGTGCCGTTGATCGGAGTCACGCCGTCGGGACGCAGGATCCCGGTGCAGCTGCCGCTTACATACGTGACGTGGCAGGGCCCGGACCTGAGGCCAAGGGAAGCGCCTGCCGCGTTCGTCGTCGTCGAGCAATCCTTGATCAGCGCGGCCTTGGCCTTCGCGGTGCATTTTCCGGTGGCGGCGAAGTCGTAGGGCGTTGGATCCGGGCTGAAAGGAGGAGCCGTGGGCGGCGTGATGGGCTGACACGCGTACGTTCCGCTCTCGGTGGTGGCGTTGCCGTTCGGATACTCGGTGCTTCCGCACGAGGTGAACGCGCGAACCATCGACCCCTGGATGCCTTTCGCAGGCGCGGGCCCGCGCGAGTCTTCGGGCGCGCTGCCGTCGAAACCGAACACACACTGCGCGCTTGCTGTTCCGCAGCAGGTTCCCACGGTGGCAGCGATCGCAAGCTGCGTGACGAGCTTTTTCATGTGTCGTCGATCGTCACATGGATAGAGGAATTATCTGGGAACCGTCGCCCCGCCGAGCTGCGCGAACGTATTGTGGTCCGGATCCTTGATCTTGATGCTGACCATTTCGATCGACGTGCAGGCCGGCAGCGCAGCGCCGTTGGCGCCGACGAGCGGAAGCAGCGCTTCGGCGCTGCTGCTGTCGATTTCCATCTCGCCGTCCTCAGGCGTCGAGTACGTGAACGCCACCGGGAAGTCGATGACGGTCATGTCGCCGCCGGTCGGATCGTTGAGCGACGCGCGGCTCAGCGTGGCCAGCTCCCAGGCGTCGTCCTGGGCGCCCGTGATCAGTGTTTTGCCATCGGCGCGCACAATGCCCTTGCAGCTGCTGCGCACGAATGTGACGTGGCAGGGACGAGCCTCGAGACCGAGCGGGTTGCCGGCCGCGTCCTCGGCTTTCGAACAATCCTTGAGCAGCTTGGCCTGGGTCTGAACCGTGCACTTGCCCTTCGCGGAATACGCGTAGGTCGTGCCGCCGCCGCCGAGCACCGGCGGCGTAACCGGCTGACAGGCGTCGGTTCCGCTCTCGGTCGTGGCATTGACCGGATGCAGCGAATAGCTCGGGCAAGCGGCGTAGGCGCGAACCATCGATCCCCGGACACCCTTTGCCGGCGCCGGCCCGCGGGATTCCTCCGGCGTGCCGGCGTCGAACCCGAACGTGCACTGGGCGCCGGCCGTGCCGCAGTAGATCCCTGCTGCGGCGATGACGACAAAAGGCATGACGAGTCTGCGCATTCCCGGTTCTCCTTCAGAGTCGGATGCTCCTCCTACAGGCCAGAGTGAGGCATATCCAGTCCAAATCGCGCGCGAGCAGGAAAACTGTGCGATGCGGTTCACAGGCTGCGACGCGGCGCACCTCTGCGCGGCGACGAGAAATGAAACGGGGCGGTGCAGAATCTGCACCGCCCCGTTGTTTTTGCGGCCGGGCTCAGGTCGCCCGGTTCGTACCTTCCGGTTTCGCCGAAGCGGAAACCCGGTTTACTTCGGAGAAGTCGCGCCGCCGAGCTTGGCGAACGAGTTTCCGTCCGGATCCTTGATCTTGACGTCGACGATCTCGATCGAAGTGCAGGCCGGCAGGGCGGCGCCGTTGGCGCCGACGAGCGGGAGCAGTGCTTCCGCGCTGCTGCTGTCGATTTCCATCTCGCCGTCCTCAGGCGTCGAGTACGTGAACGCCACCGGGAAATCGATGACGGTCATGTCGCCGCCGGTCGGATCGTTGAGCGAAGCGCGGCTCAGCGTGGCCAGCTCCCAGCCGTCATCGACTGCGCCGTTG